>OBLW0100000703.1_pt1 | contig 28576 bp, 21 predicted proteins | sample 1520161 | NCBI WGS metagenome assembly OBLW01 (sample SAMEA3539309, study PRJEB22396) | soil metagenome | biome: tundra; feature: field; material: soil | place: USA | collected 2010-05 | depth 0.15 m
CGGGCGGTCCCGGCGCTGGCCCGCGCGCAACGCGGCCGCGGCCGCCTCGCGCTCGGCCCGGGTCTGCGGAGCCTCGCCACGGTAGATCCAGACCTTCACGCCGATCCGGCCGAAGGTGGTCCTGGCCTCGTAGAAGCCATAGTCGATATCGGCGCGGAGGGTGTGCAGCGGGACCCGGCCCTCGCGGTAGAACTCCGACCGCGACATTTCAGCACCGCCGAGGCGTCCCGAGCACTGCACCCGGATCCCCTTGGCCCCGCCCTTCATCGACGTCTGCATCGCCTTGCGCATGGCCCGCCGGAAAGAGACCCGGCTGGACAGCTGCTCGGCCACGCCCTGGGCGACCAGCTGGGCGTCGATCTCCGGGTTCTTCACCTCAAGGATGTTGAGCTGGATCTGCTTGCTGGTCAGCTTCTCCAGGTCGCCACGGATCCGGTCCGCCTCAGCGCCACGGCGGCCGATGACGATGCCAGGCCGGGCGGTGTGGATGTCCACCCGCACCCGGTCCCTGGTTCGCTCGATCTCCACCTTGGAGATGCCCGCGCGCTCCATGCCACGCTGCAGCATCCGGCGTATCGCCACGTCTTCCGCGACGTAGTCCTTGTACAGCTTGTCGGCATACCACCGGCTCTTGAAGTCGGTGGTGATGCCAAGCCGGAACCCGTGTGGGTTCACCTTCTGGCCCACTAGCGGGACCTCCCCTTAGGCTCATCCGAGACGATTACTGTGATGTGGCTGGTGCGCTTGTTGATCCGGTAGCCACGGCCCTGGGCCCGCGGCCGGAATCGCTTGAGCGTGGGCCCTTCGTCCACCCATGCCCGGCTGACCACGAGCGAGCTGGCGTCGAGCTGTCGAGCATGCTCCGCGTTGGCAATGGCACTCGCCAGCACCTTGCCCACGGGGTCGCTCGCCGACTGCGGCGCGAAGGCGAGCACCGCCCGCGCCTCTTCGGCAGGCATCCCGCGGATAAGGTCCACCACCCGGCGGGCCTTCCGCGGCGTGACGCGCACATACCGCGCCTTCGCCCTAGCCTCCATCGCTATCTCCGTCTCTCTTCCTGGCCCTGGACCCTCTACCCGGGGGTCCGGGGGTTGCCCCCGGGCTGGTACTGCCAGTTCGTCTCTGCTGATGTCATCTGCTGCCGGGGCTATCTGCTGGGGCCGACCTAGCGACGGCTACGGCGGTCATCCCTGACATGGCTGCGGAACGTGCGCGTCGGGGCGAACTCCCCGAGCTTGTGGCCGACCATCGCCTCGGTGATGAAGACCGGCACGTGCTTGCGGCCGTCGTGCACCGCGATCGTGTGGCCCAGCATCGCAGGAATGATCATGGAGCGTCGCGACCAAGTCTTGATCACGTTTCTGGTGCCCTTGTCGTTCTGCGTGTCCACCTTCTTGAGCAGGTGGTCGTCAACGAAAGGGCCCTTCTTCAGACTACGAGGCATCGTGAGGTGCTCCTACCGCTTCTTCTTGCTGCGCCTGCGGGTGATCAGCCGGTCGCTTGGCTTGTGGGCCTTCCTGGTACGCCCCTCCGGTTTGCCCCACGGGCTTACCGGGTGGCGCCCACCCGAGCTCTTGCCCTCACCGCCGCCCAGCGGGTGGTCAACGGGGTTCATCGCGACACCGCGAACCGTGGGGCGGTGCCCCTTCCATCTGTTGCGGCCCGCCTTGCCGAGCTTGATGTTGCCCTGCTCGGCATTGCCGACCTCGCCGACCGTGGCGCGGCAGGCCGCGTCCACCCGCCGGATCTCCCCGGACGGCATGCGCAGCTGCGCATAACCTGCCTCTTTGGCCAGGAGCTGGACGCCGGAGCCGGCCGAGCGCGCGATCTTGGCGCCGCCGCCGGGCCGCAACTCGATGGCGTGCACCACCGTGCCGGTCGGGATGTTCCGCAACGGCAGGCAGTTGCCCGGCCGGATGTCAGCACCCGGCCCGTTCTCGATCCGGTCTCCCTGGGACAGGCCTTCCGGGCACAGGATGTAGCGCTTCTCGCCGTCCGCATAGTGCAGCAGCGCGATCCGGGCCGTGCGGTTCGGGTCGTACTCCAGGTGCGCCACCTTGGCTGGCACGCCGTCCTTGTCCGCCCGGCGGAAGTCGATCAGGCGATAGGCACGCTTATGGCCACCGCCCTGGTGCCGCGCGGTGATCCGGCCGTGCACATTCCTGCCACCGCGCGAGTGCAGCGGGCGGACAAGCGACTTCTCCGGCTCACTCCGCGTGATCTCGGAGAAGTCGGCGCCGCTCGCGCCCCGCCTGCCCGGGGTCGTCGGCTTGTACTTGCGGATACCCATCTGTGCTCAAGCTCCTCTGGATGTGGCCGGCTGCCTAGCTGACCGGGCCGCCGAAGACATCGATCCGCTCCCCCTCAGCGAGGCTGACGATGGCGCGCTTGGTGGCGACGCGAGTGCCCCAGCCATGCCGGGTCCGCCGCCGCTTCCCCGGCCGGTTGAGCGTGTTGACGCCGGTTACCTTGACCCCGAACACGGCCTCGACCGCCTGCCGGATCTGGGTCCGGTTGGCGGCCGGTGTCACCAGGAAGGTGTACTTCCCGTTGTCGGCCAGCCGGTAGCTCTTCTCCGAGATGACCGGCCGCAGCAGGATGTCCCGCGGATTCGCGATCTTGCTCACCGCTGCCCCTCCTTCGGCTTCACGCTGGCCCGGCTGACGAACGACTCAAGGGCCGGCTCGGTGAACACCACGTACTCGCTGACCAGGACGTCGCGTGTGTTCAGTTGCTCCGTCGCCAGCACCCGGACACCGCGCGCGTTGCGCAGGCTCTTCCAGGTGAGCTCGTCATTGGCGGGCGCGACGACCAGCACGCCGGCCGACAGCCGGGCGCCGGCCTGGCCAGTGGCCGCGAGCAGCACGGCGAGGGCATCCTTGGTCTTCGGTGCGTCCCCGTCGACAAACCCGGTCACCACCGCCACCCGGCCGTGACTGGCCCGGTCGGAGAGGGCCCCACGCAGCGCGGCGGCCTTCATCTTCTTAGGCGTGCGCTGCTCGTAGGAGCGTGGCTTCGGGCCGTGCACGGTCCCGCCGCCGGCGTACTGCGGTGCCCGGAGCGAGCCCTGCCGGGCCCGGCCGGTGCCCTTCTGCCGGTACGGCTTGCGGCCACCGCCGCGGACCAGGCCGCGGGTCTTGGTGGAGTGCGTGCCCTGGCGCGCGGCCGCCTCCTGGGCCACCACGACCTGGTGGATCAAGGGGATGTTGACGCTCCGGGCGAATATCTCGTCGGGGAGCTCGACGTCCTTGTCCGTGGCGCCGGACGTGGAGACGACGCTGACGACGGTGCTCACCTGGCCTCCCTCGGGGCGGGCGTCTTGACGGCGGTGCGGACGAAGACCAGCGCGCCACGGGGACCGGGCACCGCGCCGCGGATCAGCAGCAGGCCGCGCTCGGCGTCGACCGCGTGCACCGTGAGGTTCGGGGCGGTGGTGCGGACGCCACCCATCCGGCCGGCCATCCGCACGCCCTTGAACACGCGGCCCGGGGTGGCGCAGGCGCCGATGGAGCCCGGCGACCGGTGCTTGCGCTGTGTGCCGTGCGAGGCGCTCAGCCCCTTGAAGCCGTGCCGCTTCATCACGCCGGCGAAGCCCTTGCCCTTGCTCTTGCCGGTCACGTCCACCAGTTCGCCGGCGCCGAACGTCTCGGCGGTGACCTCCTGGCCGAGCGTGTAGTCCGTGGCGTCATCGGTCCGCAACTCCACCAGGTACCTGCGGGGAGTCACGCCAGCCTTGGCGAAGTGGCCCGCGACCGGCTTGGTCACCTTGCGCGGGTCGATCTCGCCGTAGCCGAACTGCACGGCCGAATACCCGTCAGAGCCGGGCGTGCGCACCGCGGTTACGACGCAGGGGCCGGCCTCGACGACGGTGACCGGCACGATCTTGCCGTCGTCGCTGAAGACCTGGCTCATGCCGAGCTTGGTGCCCAGCACGCCCTTGATCTGCTTGGTCATGTCGGTGCGTCCCTCAGAGCTTGATCTCGATGTCGACGCCTGCGGGCAGGTCCAGCCGCATCAGCGAGTCGACGGTCTTCGGCGTGGGGTCGATGATGTCGATCAGGCGCTTGTGCGTGCGCATCTCGAAGTGCTCGCGCGAGTCCTTGTACTTGTGCGGCGAGCGGATGACGCAGTAGATGTTCTTCTCCGTGGGCAGCGGGACTGGCCCGGCAACCCGCGCGCCGGTGCGCGTCACCGTGTCGACTATCTTCCGCGCCGAGCTGTCTATGACCTCGTGGTCATAGGCCTTGAGCCTGATGCGGATCTTCTGTCCCGCCATGGGGGTTTCCGTTCGTTCGTTCGGTCGGTTCGTTCGGTGCCTAACATGGGTGCGGGGGGCCTGAGGCCCCCCGCACCCGTGCTACTTGATGATCTTCGTGACCCGGCCCGCACCCACGGTGCGGCCGCCCTCGCGGATGGCGAAGCGCAGGCCTTCCTCCATGGCGATGGGCTGGATCAGCTCGACGCGCATCTCGGTGTTGTCACCGGGCATCACCATCTCGGTGCCTTCGGACAGGTAAACCACGCCCGTCACGTCCGTGGTCCGGAAGTAGAACTGCGGACGGTAGTTGTTGAAGAACGGGGTGTGCCGTCCGCCCTCGTCCTTGGACAGGATGTAGACCTGGCCCTCGAACTCGGTATGCGGCGTGTTGGTGCCCGGCTTGATCACGACCTGGCCGCGCTCGACGTCCTCGCGCTTGATGCCGCGGAGCAGCAGGCCCGCGTTGTCGCCAGCCTGGCCCTCGTCAAGGATCTTGTGGAACATCTCGACGCCGGTGACCGTGGTCTTCTGCGCCTTCTCCTTGATGCCGATGAGCTCGACTTCCTCACCGGTGTGCACCTTGCCGCGCTCGATCCGGCCGGTCACCACCGTGCCGCGGCCGGTGATCGAGAACACGTCCTCGACCGGCATCAGGAACGGCTTCTCGGTGTCGCGGACCGGCTCGGGGATGCTGGCGTCGCAGGCGTCCATCAGCTCGAGGACCTTCGCGCCCCACTCGGCATCGCCGTCGAGTGCCTTGAGCGCCGAGACCCGGATCACGGGCAGGTCGTCGCCGGGGTACTCCTGAGCGCTGAGCAGCTCCCGGACCTCCAGCTCGACGAGCTCGAGGATCTCCTCGTCGTCGACCATGTCGGCCTTGTTGAGCGCCACCACGATGTACGGCACGCCCACCTGGCGGGCGAGCAGCACGTGCTCACGCGTCTGCGGCATCGGGCCGTCAGTAGCCGCGACCACCAGGATGGCGCCGTCCATCTGCGCGGCGCCGGTGATCATGTTCTTGATGTAGTCGGCGTGGCCGGGGCAGTCCACATGGGCGTAGTGGCGCTTCTCGGTCTGGTACTCGACGTGCGAGATCGAGATGGTGATCCCGCGCTCCTTCTCTTCCTTCGCGTTGTCGATCTGGTCGAACGGCGTGAAGGGATTAACATCCGGAAACTTGTCGTGCAGCACCTTGGTGATCGCCGCGGTCAGCGTGGTCTTGCCGTGGTCGATATGCCCGATGGTGCCGATGTTCACGTGCGGCTTGGTCCGCTGGAACTTGGCCTTCCCCACTGGTTTTCACTCCTCGTTGCGATCTTCCCCACCGTGTGGTGGGACCAGGCGCTCCATCGGTGCGCCCTGTGCTGTTAGACGGATCTGTCTTCTGACATGTATTTCTCGTTCCTACTCGCCCCGGGCCTTGGCGATAATCTCCTTGGCGATGCTGGGCGGCACCTCGGCATACGAATCGAACTGCATGCTGTAGTCCGCCCGGCCCTGCGTCCGGCTGCGCAGGTCACCCACATAGCCGAACATCTCGGACAGCGGCACGACCGCCTTGACGACCCGGGCCCCGGAGCGTTCCTCCATGGCCTGGATCTGGCCGCGCCGGCTGTTCAGGTCGCCGATGACCTCGCCCATGTAGTCGTCAGGGGTCCTGACCTCAACGGCCATGACCGGCTCGAGCAGCACGGGATCGGCATGGGCGGCCGCCTTCTTGAAGGCCATGGAACCGGCGATCTTGAAGGCGAGCTCGGAAGAGTCCACCTCATGGTAGGCGCCGTCGGTGAGGGTGACCTTCACATCCACCATCGGGTACCCAGCCAGCACGCCGAACTCCGCCGCCTGCTGGCAGCCGGTATCCACCGACGGGATGTACTCCCGGGGGATGCGGCCGCCGTGGATCTTGTTCTCGAACTCGTAGCCACCGCCGTCGCCACCGGTCGGCCCCAGGTTGATGACGACCCGGGCGTACTGACCGGCGCCGCCGGTCTGCTTCTTGTGCGTGTAGTCGACCTTCTCGACCTTCCTGCGGATGGTCTCCCGGTACGCGACCTGCGGGCGGCCGATGTTCGCCTCGACCTTGAACTCGCGCCGCATCCGTTCGACCAGGACCTCGAGGTGGAGTTCACCCATCCCCGAGATGATGGTCTGGCCGGTCTCGTCGTCGGTGCGGACCTGGAAGGTCGGGTCCTCTTCGGCGAGCCGCTGGATGGCGATGCCGAGCTTGTCCTGGTCGCCCTTGGTCCTCGGCTCGATCGCGACGTTGATGACCGGCGCCGGGAACGTCATGGACTCCAGGATGACCTGCTTGGCCGGGTCGCAGAGGGTGTCACCGGTCGTGGTGTCCTTCAGCCCCATCACGGCCACGATCTGGCCAGCGATCGCGGACGGGCGCTCCTCGCGCTTGTTCGCGTGCATCTGGTAGATCTTGCCGATCCGCTCCTTGCGCCCCTTGGTGGAGTTCAGCACGGCCGTGCCGGCCTCCAGGGTGCCCGAGTAGATCCGGATGTAGGTCAGCTTGCCCAGGTGCTGGTCGGACATGATCTTGAAGGCCAGGGCCGCGAACGGCTCGGCCGGGTCCGGGTGCCGCACGACCTCGCGGGCATCGGAGCCGACCTCCAGGCCGACCACACCGGGGATGTCCATCGGGCTCGGCAGGTAGTCCACGATGGCGTCCAGCATCGGCTGCACGCCCTTGTTCTTGAACGCGCTGCCGCACATCACGGGGGTGAGGCTGCCTGCGATGGTGGCCCGCCGGATGGCGGCATTCAGCTGCTCCACGCTGGGCGCGGTGCCCTCGAGGTACAGCTCCATCAGCTCCTCGTCGTTCTCGGAGATGGTCTCGATGAGCCGGTCGTGCCACTCGCGGGCCGCCTCGGCGTAGTCGTCGGGGATGCCCACGATGTCGTACTTGTCGCCCTTGCCCTCGGTCTGCCAGAGCATGGCGCGCATGCGGACGAGGTCGATGACGCCGCGGAAGTCCGACTCCACGCCCCACGGCAGCTGGATCACCAGCGGGGCAGCGCCGAGCCGGTCCCTGATCATCTCGACGCACCGGTGGAACTCGGCACCGACCCGGTCCATCTTGTTGACGAAGCAGATCCGGGGCACGTCGTAGCGGTCCGCCTGCCGCCAGACCGTCTCCGACTGCGGCTCAACCCCCGCCACCCCGTCGAACACCGCTACAGCGCCGTCGAGGACGCGCAGCGAGCGCTCCACCTCGACGGTGAAGTCGACGTGACCGGGGGTGTCGATCAGGTTGATCGTGTGGTCCCGCCAGATGCAGGTGGTCGCGGCCGAGGTGATGGTTATGCCGCGCTCCTGCTCCTGGTCCATCCAGTCCATGGTGGCCGCGCCCTCATGGACTTCACCAATCTTGTAGTTGATCCCGGTGTAGAACAGGATCCGCTCGGTCGTGGTGGTTTTGCCCGCGTCGATATGCGCCATGATCCCGATGTTGCGGACCTTGGCGAGCTCTACGGCGGTCTGGGTGGCCACTGCTTCGTTTCCTTCGCTGATCTTCAGTGCCTGGTGGGCTATTCGTTGTGTATATGTTGGGCCTTTACCGTGCTACCAGCGGTAATGGGCAAATGCCTTGTTCGACTCGGCCATCTTGTGAGTGTCCTCGCGGCGCTTCACGCTGGCCCCGAGGCCGTTGCTCGCGTCGAGCAGTTCGTTCATGAGCCGCTCGGTCATGGTCTTCTCCCGGCGCTGACGGGAGTAGTTGACGAGCCAGCGCAGCGCCAGGGTGGTGCTGCGGGACGCCCGCACCTCCACCGGGACCTGGTAGGTCGCGCCGCCGACCCGGCGGGGACGGACCTCCAGAGTGGGCTTCACGTTGTCCAGGGCACGCTTGAGCGTCACCACCGGATCGTTGCCCGTCTTGTCCTTGGCTCCCTCTAGCGCGCCGTACACGATCCGCTCGGCCAGGGAGCGCTTCCCGCTCCGCAGCACCTTGTTGACCAGTGCGGTCACCAGCGGCGAGCCGTAGACAGGATCGGTGACGAGCTGCCGTTTGGTCGCGGGGCCTTTACGCGGCATGTCAGCTCTTCTCCTTCTTCGCGCCGTAACGACTGCGGGCCTGCTTGCGGTTGCGGACGCCCTGGGTATCGAGGGAGCCTCGGATGATCTTGTAGCGAACTCCGGGGAGATCACGTACCCGGCCACCACGGACGAGCACGATGGAGTGCTCCTGCAGGTTGTGGCCGACGCCCGGGATGTAGGCGGTGACCTCGATCTGGCTGGTCAACCGGACGCGGGCGACCTTGCGCAGCGCCGAATTGGGCTTCTTCGGGGTGGTCGTGTAGACGCGCGTGCAGACGCCCCGGCGCTGGGGACTGCCCTTAAGCGCAGGGGTGTTGTTCTTGGCTACCTTGTCCTGGCGGCCCTTTCGGACCAGCTGCTGGATCGTGGGCACCGCGTCTCCGTCTTCCATAAGCGTGCCTTCCGGCACGACGTCTTCCATGAGCGTGCCGTCGGCACGACGTCTTCGATCAGCGTGCCTTGCGGCGCGACATCTTTTTCAGGCGCTATGCAAGCGCCTGACCTGCGGGTTTCCTTGCCTCTCCGACCCCCGTGGTCGGGTGTGTCGCGGTCACGACACAGCCCGGAAGGATCCGAACGGCAAGAGTGGGAAAGGCTCGCACGCGTGGCCGTTCGCCGCCCCCGGCCTTCCGGCCATGGAGCCCGCCGCCCGCTAGCGCGCGCATGCCCGCGTGTCACGGGCACGATGCCCAAGAGTACCCAACGTTTTGCCCGCAGGCAAAGCGAATGGAGATCATCACGCCGGAGGGGCAAGTGGATACCACTTTCCCCGGCCAGTGAGCTGAAACACCACTCCGGGCAGCCAGCCGGAAGCCTCGGCTACCCGCTCACCGCCAGCGTGGACAACGGCGGCTGCGCGCTGGATATTCCATACCCAGCCGCAGGAGCCGGGCGGGCCCGGCGCTATCTGCGGCTAGAAGGACGCCCGGTTTGCGGGACTTCAGGCCTGGTGTCCCGGCGTGCCCGGGCCGGGCCGGGTGGGGTGTCATCCGGGTGCGCCGTGACAACCACGGCCCGGCCCACCGCGGCGTAGCCTGTGATTAGCGACATCACCCCGTGAAAAGTGCGCCTGGCACATCGCGGGCACGAGATCGCCGCAGCCTGGCGCCTCGCGCCTGGGCAGGGGGGTAACACCGCCCCCTGGGCGGCCCGGAAGATCGAAGAGCATGCCGTCGCAGCGAGAACGCGCCTCGCGGCCCCTGCTGACACACAAGGGAGGAATTCATGAGCGACGGCGATCCTGGCGCGGGCGGCCATCTGCCGCCTGACCGTCCTGGTGCGGAATTCCCCCCGGGCGAAGCCCGCTTAACGGGCAACGCGTACCCACCGCGGGCAGGCGCCGGGGCCCAGCCGCCCGGTCCGCGCCGGCGGAGGCGGTCGCACTCCAGGTTGTGGATTTCGCTCGGCGTCGGCACGGCCCTGCTCGTCGCCCTGGTGGTGATCATCTCCGCCGTGGCGCTGCACGATCCGGGTTCCGGCGTGCCGCCGGGCACGCCGACCACTGCGCAACTGGCGCGGGTCCTGCCCCCGTCCAAGGCTCTGCCCGCCGGGTGGTACCTCGTTTACGCGAATAACGACGGCAGTCCGTACTTTCAGCCGGGGAGCGCGCCGCCTCGGCCCATAACCGCATGTTACGACTTCAGTGCAGGAACCGATCTCGGACTCGCAGGCGATACCTTCACGTCCTTGGCCGCTGAGACGGCCCAGTACGGCGCCGGTAGTGGCTTCCTCCGAATCGTCCTCTTCAGCGTCCTGCCGGGAGCTGGGGCGGCGGCAATCCAGGCCGTCAGGGATTGGGTACCGCGGTGCTCGTCCTACACCGTCAACGACATCTCCTATTCGGTGACAGCTGCCGCAGTGCCCGGGCTCGGCGACGAGAGCCTCAGTTTGCACGTGAAGCAGCTGACCGGTTTCGCCCCGTTCTCCAGCAACGACACCGATACGCTGGTGGTACGGGTAGGCAACGACCTCGTTGTCATCTTGTGCAAGGCCCCACCCCAGCAGCAGATCACGTCGCTCGCCAGCCTTGCCACCCCGATTATCAAGAAGATTCCCTCCGCCTCGACGCTGCCCACGTCAGCACCGCCCGGCCCGGAGGCCCTTCCTGCCCCCAGCCCGAACCTGACAGTCGGCCAGCTGAAGCGGCTCCTGCCCGTCCACGCCGGCCTGCCAGCTGAGTACTACCAGGGGCAGCCGCCGCTCTCCGCCGTCTCGGACAGCAACGTCGGCCAGTTTAACTACCCGCTCGTCCGGCCACCGGCGACGCTGTCCTGCAACCAGATCCCCCAGCTGCAGGGCTACGGCAGCCTCACTGAGTTCGACGTCAACTTCCGGAACGTGGCCTACCTGGATGTGTACGACCTTAACTCCAACGCCATGGACGTGGTCATCGACGAGCCGTCCACCATGGCCCTGGCCGACGCTGACTTCAGCGCGGTCAAGGAGGCCGCGGCCCGGTGCCCGACGCTCAGCTACAACTCGCACGGTCTCATCACCACGTACAGGACCGTCGTGACGTCAGTGCCCGGGCTCGGAAACGAGAACATCAACATCCAGATGACCCCGACGGCGAGCAATATCTCTGGGGAGATCAGCGGCCTGCAGGACGTTCTCCTGGTCCGCGTCGGCGGCGCGCTCGTGATGGTGGATTACAGCCTGGTCGTACCGGGGCAGGTTGTCCCTTCGGTCGCCGCGATCGCCCGTCCGGTGGTCGGGGGACTATAAGGCCCGGGTCAGCCGTCGATCAGCGCCGGGACCAGCTCCACCGCCGCTTCCCAGACGTCCGCGTCCTCGGCCATCCAGGCCTGGCGGCGGCGCTCCGTCTCCCGCTGCCCGGCGGCGGAGCCCATCATCGGGAAACCGTTCATTTCGGAACCGGCCGCGTCGCCCGTCACGGCTCCGTTCACGCCCTCCGCCCCAGGATCCACTGGCGCCAGGCCGATCATGCCGTCGGCGCCCATGACGGCGCTGTCACCCGGGGCCACGCCGACCATGCCTTCGCCGCCCAGGCCGGCGCCGTCACCATTAACAACGCCCTCGCCGCCGAGTCCGCTCTCGCCGACGGAGCCTCCCTGACCAACCGGCCCGTCCCCAGTACCGCTGGGCACGCCGCCGGAGACCGGGAGAATGCCGCCGCCCAGACCTGGCGCACCGGTACCCGCGGTCCCTCCGGCCGGAACGCCTCCGCTGCCGGGCGCTCCGCCCGGGCCGGTGCCCGCGCCGCCGCTGCCGCCGGGCGGGCTATAGCCGGCCAGGTTCGTGGCCGCACCAGGCGATCCTCGGCCGAGCCCGCCCAGTGCGGCGGCCACACCGCCGCCAGCCAGACTGCCGCCGCCAGCGAGACTGCCGCCGACGCCGCCGCCTATGCTGCCGCCGGCCAGACCGCTCACGCCGCTGGCCGCCTGACCGGCTCCCGCGCCGGCCGAACCGCCGGCGCTGACGGTGGTGCTGCCGTTCCCGGCACCCAGTCTCGGCAGGTTCGCGCTGACGCTGGCCGGCAGGCTGCCGTTGGCCTGCACGAGGCGGTTGTTGAGCCGCTCCATGACCGCCTGCGCCGCCTTGTCTTGCGGATTGTCGCCGAGGGCGGCCTCCACATGGCCTACGGGGCTAAGGGCCGGTGCCTTGTAGGTTTTGTAGAAAGGCAGGATCGTCTCGCCCAGCCAGGACAGCACGGCGCCGGTCTGCGTGCTGGCTTGCGCCAGCCCGACAGCTGTCTCATGCAACTGCTGGAAACTGCGCACCGCGGTCTGCGCGGCCGTGCCGCCCCAATTCTCGTTCAGTACCTGCACATGCTTGACCAGGCCTTCCGCGATGTTCGTCAGCGTCCTGCTCGCGGTTGTGTGCGCGCTGCCCGCCTCCACCGCGGCGGCGGGGCTGAGCTGGGAGAACATTCCCTCTATATCCGCCGCCGAGTACGCGCTGACGGAATCCGGCGTAACCGCCATGGTCTTGATGGCGTACGTGCTGCCGGTAACCGCGCCGTTTCCGCTGCCACCGCTGATCCGCATGATGTGGCGTCCTCTCTGCCCCGTCAGGCGCCCGAAGCGCCGCTGGCCGTCGTTTACTGGCCGACGCCGCGCGCCGCGCTCACCGTAGCGGACTCAGCGTCGGCGTAATTGCTCGCTGTCTGCCGCAGGTAGCTGACCACCTCGTCGTAGGCCGCATTCAGGGCCTGGTAGAACTGCACGATCCCCGAATGCGCGTTGCCCGCGTTGGTCCCGAAGGCGTTCGCGGTCGGCCAGCCGCCGGTCGCCCGGCCGGCTTCCTCACCGCCATTGAGCTTCTGCAAGGTCGCCTGCAGCTGGTTCAGGTCGGCACGCATCTGAGTGGCCACCGCGGTCAGCTGGTCCAGGTTGACGGTCAGATCCTTGCTGGCCGCCGGCCCGGAGGGGAAAGCCGACTCGGGCAGCTTTGGCGGACGGTAGTCGTTGGCCTTCCCCGAACCATCCGCGTTGTACAGCCGGGCGTTGATCGCTGCCTGCTGCTGGTTGAGCTTGTCCTGCTGCTCTAGCGCCAGCACGTCCCCGTAAGCACCCACTGTGAACCTCCCTGCCGATGCCAGCTACCCCGCGTGCCTCAGGCCCACATCTGCGTGTTCGCCGACTCCGCCGAGGTGTAGTTCTCGTTCGCTGCGCCGATCACCGCGCCAAGCTGGTTCAGCACGCTCGCCATGTCGGCCATGGCGTTGTCCCACGTGGTCTTCGCCGCGTAGTACGCCTGCTGCGCCTGGCCGTCCCATTCCGCCAGGTTGCCGCGCAGCTGCGAGTCCAGCGTGGAAACAGTGTTCTGCAGCGAGCTGTAGGTAGCGGCGAAATCCGCTCGTCCCTGCTCCATCGAGCTGAACACGACCCTGGTGTATTCACTCATCCCGTTTCTCCTTGCCTCGTCCTGGCGGCCGGCTGTGCGCGGCCGCGGCCTGCCCAGGCCGGCCCAGCCGCCGCACCGCGTCAGCGGTTGAGCAGGCCAGCCACCCGGTTTACCGTCGCGGTGTTCGAGTCTTCCGTGGACTGGTAGTTCGCTCGCGTGCCGACCAGCTTCTCGTGCATTCCTTCGAGCGCGTTGAGCACCTTCGTGAAGTCGGCGCTGAACGCCTCGAAGGCACCGGTGAACGCCGTCGCGGCTTGACCAACCCAGCCGCCAGCCAGCTGGCCATGGTAGGCGTTCAGCTGCGCTTGCTGACTGCGGATCTGCCCCACGGCGTCCTCTACCTGCACCGCGGCCGTTGCCATCTGTGCCCTGTTAACAGCAGTCTCGCTAGCCACCGCTGCACCTCCTGTCCTTAGCGCTGTTCGTGCGGCCATAGTCGTGCTGTCCATGCGTGCTTGATCATCCCCGTCGGGGAGGCAGCCGCGCCCAATCCCCTGCCCCCGTGGGCAGAGGGCGGCCAGCGAATGGCCCCCGCCGCAGAACTAGATTTAAGTCAACGTAAGCCTGGTCAATGGTGTCAACACAGATAAGAACTCCGTAATATCCGTGCGCAGAGGCGCTTACGTCCACGACTTTCGGATCTTGCAGTGACCTGCGGAAAGACTGGCCATTCCGAGAATGGGCGACGAAAACGTAACCTGATGGTCATCCGCCGGGCGGCGCCGGCCTGGCCGCCTCGGCCGGGTCGAGCGCGGGGCCCGACGGGATCAGGTCCAGCACGCCTGCTGGTAGCAGCACCGCCTGCGTGGACAGGTCGTAGCCGAGCATGGCGGCGACGCTCTGCGAGGCCAGGGCGTATCTGCGCCCGCCGGACACCAGGAAGTAGCTGATCGCGCCGGCCGCCTGGCCAGTGCCTGGAGCCGCGCCGACCAGCGCTCCCGCGCCCGGCGGGAGCGCGATCCGATCGACGTCGGTGGCCACGCCCGTCGGCGTGCCGCCCGACGGCACCTGGCCCCCGAACACGACCTGCCGGGCCAGTGTGCTGCCTGTGCCCCGGGTGGCGTAGACGACACACACTGGGGCAGCCGAGCTGGTCCCGGCCACGGCGGGGACGCTGCTCGGCAAGCCACCATCAGGCACCGTTACCGCCGACAGGTGGCCTGTGACCTGCGACGGGCTCAGCATGCTCGGCTTCGGCGCGGACGGCTCGAAGTCCAGCAGCGCCGCCTGCGTCTCGGAAATCCGCGCCAGGCCGCTCTGGAGCATCACGTAGTACTGTGGCGGGCTTCCCCCGACGGCGTTCACCTCGTAGACCTGCCCGACGAACACTGTGCTGCCGCCCGGGCCGACCAGAGTGTCGCCCTGGCCCGCGATGGCCGGCGGCGCGAAGGCCGGCCCCTCGGGCAGGGCGTCGAGCCAGACCGGCGGCACAGCGATCGGCTGCCGGGAGGAGAACAGTGTCTGGAGCATGCCCGACTGGATCGGCATGCGCTGGCCGTCCCAGATCACCCAGTCCTGGCCCAGGGACTGGGTCAGCAGGGCGCTCCCGCCCAGTGATTTGCCGCCGGTCCCGATCCCCCCGGCCAGGGTGGTGATGGCCCGGGGGCCAGACGGGCCGATGACCGTCTGCATGCACACCGACCAGGGCTGCCGGAACAGCAGGCCTGGGTCAGGCAGCGGCTGCGGCAGCCCGGGAATGCCGATCAGCGGTCCGCGGGCGAACTTGGCCAGGGATGCCTGGCTCACCGTCTGCTGGTCCACCGACGTGCTTTGCAGCGCCAGCCGGGCCGACGCGTAATTCAGCACCGGGCAGAGCTTGCTTCCCTGGCAGAACACGTAGGACGTGCCCGTCTGCCGGTCGATGACGAGGGTGCCTGGCTGCTGATGGAGCTGGGAGCCTCCGTGCCCGAGCAGGCCCCAGATGCCGAACAGCGCCGCCACGATCACGGCGACCAGTACGCCGGAGAAGGCCGCGATGTTCAGCCGCCGTAACGGCTGATCCGGGATGTCGGGTTCGCCTCGCAGCAGCGCGAGGGCCGCCCGCTGAGTCATCAGCCGGTGGGCCTGGAACAGGTCCCTGCGGCTCTGCATGACAGCTCGCCTCCGCCGGTCAGCTGGTCAAGCGGGTCAGAAGGGTCACCCGCCCAGTCCGTGGATGTAGCCGAAGAGCCCGGCGACGCCGAGCGCGAGCGGGAACAGGCTGACGATGAGCAGCGTGTCGGCGATGTCGGCCGCGCGGCCCCAGAACGGCGATGGCCGGTGCGTCGGCAGCCACATGCCGACGCCGATCACGAGCGCGGCCCCCGCGATCAGCGGCCCGAGAGCCAGGGCAAGCTGCTGCGCCTGGGTGGACCCGCGGGCCGCCCCGATCGCCAGCAGCACCAGGCCGCCATAACCGGGAATCAGCAGCCAGAGCCGCTGCGCGAGACCGCGAAAAAGCCGGGAGCGCAGCAGCAGTGCGCAGGCCAGCACGGCGCACGTCACCAGGCCGAGCCAGCCAGGGGCTAAGGCCAGCGCCGCTTCCGCGCCCGCGCCCACCAGGCCGATGCCCGCCGCGGCGCCGGTCACGAATCTGTCCGCCGCGGCCGTCCGGTCGAACACCTCCGCGCCGTCCACAGCCAGCGTGTCGCTCCGCAGGTCGTCGGCATCACGCGGCACGTGCGGCATCCCCATCCGAGCCAGCCGGAACGAGACCGCTGGGATCAGCGGGGTGAGCGCCAGCGTCGGGACCACGATCACGGCGGCGGCGCCGGCCAGGGTAAGGCCGAAGACGTACGCGATCCAGGAGCCGAGCACCGCGAGCAGCACCGCGCCCGCCAGGCCGAAGAACAGCGGCAGTTCCGCGGACGCCGCGGCCGCCACCACCACCGTGAGCGCGACCGCTGCGAACGCTGGCAGCAGCCGCATGGCGCCCAGCTGCGCGAGCCCCGTCGAGCGGCCGGGGACGAGCAGCCCGGCTAGGAACGCGTAAGGCACGGCCGCGTAGCCAAGAAGCGCCCCGCCGCGCGAGTCCCCCGCGGCCCTGGACACCGCCGCGACCGCGATGAGCAGCAGTAATGCGACCGCCGCGGCCGCCGCGGCCGGCCCTGTCCACGGCGGTCCCGATCGCAGGATGAACACCGCCCCGGCGGCCAGCGCCGCCGCGCCCGCACCCAGCGCTACCCAGCGGATGTCGCGTGATCCCCATCGGCCAGGCTGGTCGTTCAGGCCGGTCGCGATGACATCAGCGACGTCATCGAACGCGAGCGGCGGCAGCGGCGCGCGGCGCGGTCGCAGGTAGATCAGCTCGCCGTCGCGCAGGCCGGCCTGGAGCGGGGTCATGGCCGGCGCGAACGGCTCCTGGCCGAGGCGCTGCAGCACCCACCCGCCGTTTTCCCCGACGGCCTGCGGTCCATCGAGGCCCGCATACCTGGCCACCGCGGGAAAGAGGTCCGCGAACGATACGTAGCCGGGGAGCGCGAGGTCGACCCGCCGGGACGGCCCGACCACGGTGACCCGGCACAGGTCCGTTCCGCCTGGCGAGCTCATCTCTCCCTCGCAAAACCTGTCATCGCTGGCCCCGTTAATTGATCGGCTCTGTTATCGATCAGCTCGGTCATCGTTATTGATCAGCCCTGTCATCGATCGGCCCGTCATCGACCGGTAGGAATATCCCCGAGACCGGTGACCGCCACCGCGGCTCCCCCGGCCGGGTGGCCGCCGCCCCTTCCGCCCAGCGCCCGCCACGGCGCGAATGCGGCTGTAGAATGATAACTCCTCTCAGCGCGGACTTACCGGTCCAATCGCGCTGCACGTCGTGCCCGGAAAGGACTCCGAAAGGCAGCGTCCGTGAGCACCGTCATCGTCCGTCGCAGCGAGCGGCATGATCCGCCGGAGCGTCCGAGCGGCGAGATCCTGCTTGAATCCCCGCCGGAGATCCCGGAGGTCACGCAGGACTCCTTCCGCCAGACGTTGATGTACCTGCCGATGCTCGCGATGACGGTCGGGATGGTCTCCATGATCGCCGGCCCGACCGCGAGCACCGTCCAGTACGTGGGCGGCGGCGCGATGGCCGTGGGCATGGGCGGCATGATGATCGGCCAGATCGGACGCGGCAAAGGCGAGCGGAAGATCAAGCTGAACGGCCAGCGCCGGGACTACCTGCGTTACCTGGGCCAGGTGCGGAGCAAGGTGCGCCGGGCCGCCGCGGCGCAGCGCGAGGCGCTCGAGTGGGTCAGCCCTGATCCGCGAGCGCTTCCCGCGCTGCTGATCGACCCTGAGCTGCGGCGGATCTGGGAACGGCGGCCATCCGGCGACGATTTCGCCAATGTCCGCGTCGGCACCGGGACGCACCGGCTCGCGGTCCGGCTCGTGGCGCCGGAGACCAAGCCGGTCGAGGACCTTGATCCGCTCTGCGCGGGCGCGCTGCGGCGGTTCGTCCGGGCTCATGGCAGCGTTCCCGGCCTGCCGGTCGGCATCTCGCTGCGGTCGTTCGCCCGGATCGCGCCCGCGGGCGATCCTGAGGCCGTCTACGGCATGCTCCGGGCGATGATCGCGCAGCTCGCGGTCTTTCACTCCCCCGACGACGTCCGCATCTGCGTGTGTGCCTCGCGGGACAGGATCCAGCTGTGGCAATGGATCAAGTGGCTTCCGCACAATATGCATCCGACCGAGGTCGACGCGGCGGGACCGGTCCGCCTGATGGCTCCCAGTTTGCCGCAGCTCGAGGCGATGCTCGGCGCCGACCTGGCCGACCGAGCACAGTTCTCACCCGGGCCGGCCGCGCTGCCCTTACATGTCGTGATCTTCGATGGCGGCGAGGGGATGGCGGATTCCCGGCTCGGCAGCGACGGCGCCGAGGGTGCCGTCGTAATCGACCTGACACCGGCGGCAGTGACCACGCCGGGCACGTCCACCGCGGCCGCCCTTGGCCTGAACGTAACTTCTGGCGGCACCGAAATACTCAGCCGGGACCGGACGGGCGCCGAGGTGCGCTCGCCGATCGGCGTCCCCGATGCGCTGTCGCTCGCCGAGGCCGATGCCCTGGCCAGGCAGCTCGCCCCGCTGCGGCCCGGCGTGGGCGGCCCGGCCGACGATCCGCTCGCGGCCGATACCACGCTGACGTCGCTGCTGGGCATCTCCAGCCCAGTCATGCTCGATGTGCCCACTGCGTGGCGGCCGCGGCCGCCGCGCAGCCGGCTGCGCGTGCCGATCGGCAGCGACGCCGATGGCCAGCCCGTCGAGCTGGACATCAAGGAGTCCGCGCAGGGCGGCATGGGCCCGCACGGCCTCATCATCGGCGCGACCGGCTCGGGTAAGTCCGAGCTGCTCAGGACGCTGGTGCTGGGCTTGGCCCTGACCCATCCCTCCGATGTGCTCAATTTTGTTCTGGTGGACTTCAAGGGCGGCGCGACGTTCCTCGGGCTGGACCGGCTGGCCCACGTGTCCGCCGTGATCACCAACCTGGCCGACGAGCTTCCGTTGGTGGATCGGATGCGCGATGCGCTGCACGGCGAGATTGTCCGCCGACAGGAGCTGCTGCGCGCGGCGGGCAACTACGCTTCGCTGCGCGACTACGCCAAGGCCCGCGAGAAAGCCGGGCTCCCACCGGTACCCACGCTGTTCGTGGTCATTGACGAGTTCTCCGAACTGCTCTCGGCCAGGCCGGAGTTCATCGACTTGTTCGTCATGATCGGCCGGCTGGGCCGGTCGCTGGGCGTGCACCTGCTGCTCGCCTCACAGCGCCTCGAAGAGGGGAAGCTGCGCGGCCTCGACACGCACTTGTCCTACCGGATCGGCTTGCGCACGTTCTCCGCGGCGGAGTCGCGCGTCGTGCTCGGCGTCCCTGATGCCTACGAGCTTCCGCCCAAGCCGGGCAGCGGGTACCTGAAGTTCGACACCGGCACCATGACCAGGTTCAAAGCGGCATACGTCTCGGGACCGGCGGCCACCGGGGCCGCCCGCACGCCGCAGCGCCAGGCCCGGCCAGTGATCGTGCCCTACGGCCCCGGCTACATCCGGCCGCCCGCGGCCGAGGAGGTGCCGCCGCCGGAGGACAAGCCCGCCGAGCCCGCCGAGCCCGCCGAGAGCCTGCTCGACGTGGTGGTCACGCAGCTCGCCGGGCATGGGCAGGCCGCGCACCAGATCTGGCTTCCGCCGTTGGACGTGCCTCCTACGCTTGACCAGCTGCTGCCGCCGCTGTCGATCACCGAGCACTACGGATGCACGGTGGACAGCGAGGACTATCGCGGCCGGCTGTGCGCTGTCACCGGGATCGTGGACCGGCCCTTCGAGCAGCGCTGCGACCCGCTGTGGGTTGACCTCTCCGCGGCCGCGGGCCACGCGGCCGTCGTCGGCGCACCGCGGAGCGGCAAATCCACCATGCTGCGGACGCTGATCTGCTCGCTGGCGCTGCTGCATACACCGCCGGAGGTGCAGTTCTACTGCCTCGACTTCGGCGGCGGATCACTGAGTGGGCTGGCCGGGCTGCCGCACGTCGGCGGCGTCGCCACCCGGCTGGAGGCAACCCGTGCCCGGCGCACGGTCGCGGAGGTTCAGGGCGTACTTACCCGCCGGGAGCGAGAATTCGCGGAACAGGGCATCGAGTCGATCTCCGCCTACCACAGGATGCTCGCCAGCGGCGAGCATGCCGGGGACGGATTCGGTGACGTGTTCCTCGTCGTGGACGGCTGGCTCACCCTGCGCCAGGACTTCGAGCAGCTCGAGCAGCTGATAACGGCCATCGCGGGCCGGGGCCTGGGCTACGGCGTGCATGTGCTGGCCGCCGCCGGCAAGTGGTCGGAATTCCGGCCGGCGATCCGCGACCTGTTCGGCACCCGGCTGGAGCTGCGCCTGGGTGACCCGTACGAGTCCGAGGTCGACCGCAGGCTCGCGATGAACGTGCCCGAGGCCTCGCCGGGCCGCGGCCTCACCCGCGAGGGGCGGCAGTTCCTGACCGCGCTGCCACGGGTGGACGGTCAGCCCACCGCCGACGACCTGGGCGAGGGAGTGCGCAAGCTAGCCGAGACGGTCGCGGCCGCATGGCCGGGAGCGCCTGCGCCACAGGTCCGGCTGCTCCCGGACGCGTTGCCGGTGAGCGCGCTGCCTGGCCCCGCGCAGACTGGCACGCGGATCCCGGTCGGCCTAGATGAGAACACCCTGTCGCCGGTATTCATCGACTTCGGCGCCGACGCCCATTTCCTGGTCTTCGGTGACACCGAGTGCGGCAAGTCGAACCTGCTGCGGCTGATCGCGGAGAGCGTCGTCGACCGCTACACGCCCGATCAGGCCCGGCTGATCTTCGTCGATTACCGCAGGTCACTGCTGGACAGCGCGGAAGCAGAGCACCGGATCGGCTACGCCACGTCCTCGGCCGCCGCGGCCCCACTGATCAACGACGTACGCGAGGCGATGGTCAAGCGGCTGCCGCCGCCAGACCTGACGCCGCAGCAACTGCGCAGCCGCTCGTGGTGGGAGGGCTCGGATCTATTCCTGGTCGTTGACGACTACGATCTCGTTGCTGGCGCGAGCAATCCGCTGCTCCCGCTCATCGAGCTACTCCCCCAGGCCCGGGACATCGGGCTGCACCTGATCCTGGCCCGATCGGCGGGTGGCGCCGGGCGGGCCATGTTCGACCCGGTGATCCAGCGCGTCCGCGAGATGGGCTCACCTGGACTGATCATGTCGGGGAGCAGGGACGAGGGAGCGCTGCTTGGGAGCGTCCGCCCGCAGGCGCAGCCGCCGGGACGCGGCTACTTCGTGGAGCGCCGGACGGGCACCCATCTGGTCCAGACAGCGCTGCTTGACGATCACGCCACGCCAGCCGCAGTGTCGCCGCGTTGATCGCTACGGCCATGTATCGCCGGCGGTACCGCCATCCGCGGGGATCCTCGTTCTCCCCGGACGCCAGCCGCGCCGTCGGCCCTGGCTGATGACCACGGCGCCGAGGGCCACCAGGGCCGCGGCGCCGAGCGAGCCAACCGTGATAGCCAGCGCCGCGGCGCGGGTCTGCCGGTCCACGAGCGGTGGCCTGAGTACTGACACTGGCTTCATGGCCGCCGACGGCACGCCCGGCGCTTGCCCGGGCACCAGGACGGCGGTGACCGCTTCCAGCGGGTTGACCAGGCCGGCACCGGTTCCCGGGCCTGTCCCCCCGTCCGCTGTGGCCTCGATCCGCCCCACGACCTGCCCCGCGGTCAGCGTCGGGTAGCGGGAGCGGACCAGAGCGGCGACGCCGGATACGAAGGCCGTGGCGTAGCTCGTGCCGTCGAGATGAGTCAGGTACCCCAGCGGATAGGCGCTGGTGATGTTCACACCTGGCGCGGTGACCGCCACGTGTGAACGCTGATCGGAGAAGGGAGCCAGCGCACCATCGCTGGCCACCGCTCCTACCGACAGCACGCCCGGATAGCTCGCGGGATAGAACGGCCCCGCGGTGCCGGTCTGGTCGTTGCCGCCGGCGGCCACGATGACGGCGTCCAGGCTCAGCGCGAACGCCACCGCCGAACGCAGCCCGGGAGAGTCGCCGGTGGTTATCGAGACATTGATGACGCCCGCTCCCGAGGAGGCAGCCTCCCTGATCCCCTCGGCCAGCAGGGCGGAGTCGCCCAGATCAGTGTTGTTCACCTTGACCGGCAAGATGGTCACGCCGGGCGCCACACCCTCGAACGGCATGCCTTGCGCCTGCGTGTCGCTGGCCGCGATGATGGCGGCCAGTTCCGTGCCGTGGCCGACGCAGTCCTGTCGGCCGGTCCCGGTGAGGTCGATGGGGGTCGTCACCTTGCCGGCTAGCTGAGTGATGCCGTCCACCCCGCTGTCGACCACGGCGACCGTGACGCCCTGGCCCCTGGTCTGGCGCCACACACTGCTGAAATCCAGCGCCTGCTGGGCCCACGGCTCAGTGGTGACCCGCGAGCTACCCTGGTCCGGCGGGCAGCCCGGCGACTGCCCGGGCTCCGAAGCGGCGGCCGGCACCGGCGCCTGAACCGCGGCGATGAGAACCACGCCCAGCACGGCTAAACCAATCCGGCTCATTCGCGCCGCTTCCGCGGACAAATCAATGTGCAGGCGCCCGGCAGCGGTGCCGCCGGGCGCCTGCGCGCTGAGGATAACTGCCGCACGGGCCGTTACCTGTTGTAGGAGCCGAAGTCGTACTCCTCGAGCGGGATCGCGTCACCGGCACCCTGGCCGAACGCGTAGCTCGGGGCCTCCTCGTACGCCGCCGCCGGGTACACCGATGACCTGGCGTCCTCGGTCGGCTCCACCCGGATGCTCCGGTAGCGGGGCATCCCCGTGCCGGCCGGGATGAGCTTGCCGATGATGACGTTCTCCTTGAGGCCGAGCAGCGGATCCGACTTGGCGTGGATAGCCGCGTCGGTGAGCACCCGTGTCGTCTCCTGGAAGGAGGCCGCCGACAGCCACGAGTCGGTGGCCAGCGACGCCTTGGTGATGCCCATGAGCACCGGCCGCCCCGACGCTGGGGTGCCGCTCTCCTCCACCACCGCGCGGTTGACATTCTCGAACCGAGGCCGTTCAACGAGCTCGCCGGGGAGCAGGTCGGTGTCTCCGGACTCGAGCACGTTCACCCGCTTGAGCATCTGCCGGATGATGATCTCGATGTGCTTGTCGTGGATGGACACACCCTGCGACCGGTACACCTCCTGGACCTCGTGCACCAGGTGCAGCTGCACCTGGCGGGAGCCGAGGATCCTGAGCACCTCGTGCGGGTTGACCGCGCCCTGGATCAGCTGCTGGCCGACATGCGCGTGATCGCCGTCCGCGACGATCAGCCGCGAGCGCATCGGCACCTGGTAGGCGATCTCCTCGGCACCGTCGTCCGGGATGATGACGATCTTGCGGGTCTTCTCCGTTTCCTCGAGCTTGATCCGCCCCTCGACCTCGCTGATAGGCGCCATGCCCTTGGGGATCCGGGCCTCGAAAAGCTCCTGGATCCGGGGCAGGCCGTGGGTGATGTCCTGGCCCGCCACGCCTCCGGTGTGGAACGTCCGCATGGTCAGCTGGGTGCCCGGCTCGCCGATGGACTGCGCGGCGACGATGCCGACTGCCTCACCGACGTCCACCCGCTTACCGGTGGCCAGTGACCTTCCGTAGCACTTGGCGCAGACGCCGATCTTGGCCTCGCAGACCATCACACTGAACGTGCGGATTGAGTCCCGCCCGGCGGCGACGACGGCATCGATCAGCGACTCGGTGGAGTCGCTGTCTACCGTCGCGACCACCACGCCGTCGATCTCGATCTCCTCGGCGACGCTGCGGCCGGTGCCCGTGTTCTCGATGTTGGGCAGCTTGCGCAGGTGGCCCTCGGCATCGGTCGTAGCTATCTTCATCACCAGCGACCGGTCGGTGCCGCAGTCCTCCTCGCGGACGATCACATCCTGCGCCACGTCCACCAGGCGCCGGGTGAGGTACCCGGAGTCGGCGGTACGCAGGGCGGTGTCGGCCAGGCCCTTGCGGGCGCCGTGGGTCGAGATGAAGTACTCGACCACCGACAGCCCCTCGCGGAAGCTGGACTTGATCGGCCGGGGGATGGTCTCGCCCTTGGGGTTGGAAACCAGGCCACGCATGCCGGCAATCTGCCGGACCTGCATCGGGTTGCCTCGGGCGCCGGAGTTGACCATCATCCAGACCGAGTTCGTCTCGGGGAAGGCCGCTTCCATGTCCTTGGCGACATCCGCCGTCGCGTGCGTCCAGATCTCGATGAGCTCCTGACGGCGCTCATCATCGGTGATCAGGCCGCGCTCGTACTCCCGCTGCACCTTGTCCGCGCGCTTCTCGTATGCGTCAAGGATCTCCGCCTTGTTCGGCGGGGCAATGACATCCTCGATCGCGATTGTCACGCCGGACCGGGTCGCCCAGTGGAACCCGGCGGCCTTGAGCGCGTCGAGCGCCGCGGCGACCTCCACCTTCGGGTAGGTCTGCGCGAGCTCGTTGACGATGATCGAGAGCTCTTTCCTGCTGACCTCGTAGTTCACGAACGGGAAGCTGGCCGGCAGCGTGTCGTTGAAGATGCACCGGCCCAGCGTCGTGGTGAGCCGGAAGGGCGCACCCTCGGTCCAGTTCTCGGGCGGGGTGAAGCCACGAGGCGGCGTGACACCGGGCAGCCGGACCTCGATCTTCGCCTGGAGGTCGAGCTCGCCCTGGTCGTAGGCCATAGTCGCCTCGGCCGTCGAGGAGAACAGGCGGCCTTCGCCCTTCACATCCTCGGCCTGGCGGGTCAGGCAGTAGATCCCGATGATCATGTCCTGGGTCGGCATGGTCACCGGCTTGCCGTCGGCCGGCTTGAGGATGTTGTTGGTGGACAGCATCAGGATCCGCGCTTCGGCCTGGGCCTCGGCGGACAGCGGCAGGTGCACGGCCATCTGGTCGCCGTCGAAGTCCGCGTTGAACGCGGTGCAGACGAGCGGGTGGATCTGGATGGCCTTGCCCTCGACCAGCTGGGGCTCGAACGCCTGGATGCCGAGCCGGTGCAGCGTCGGTGCCCGGTTGAGCAGCACCGGGTGCTCGGTGATGACCTCTTCCAGCACGTCCCAGACCACCGGCCTGGCCCGCTCCACCATCCGCTTGGCGGACTTGATGTTCTGCGCGTGGTTCAGGTCGACCAGCCGCTTCATGACGAACGGCTTGAACAGCTCGACCGCCATCTCCTTGGGCAGGCCGCACTGGTGCAGCTTGAGCTGCGGGCCGACCACGATGACCGAGCGGCCCGAGTAGTCGACGCGCTTGCCCAGCAGGTTCTGCCGGAACCGGCCCTGCTTGCCCTTGAGCATGTCCGACAGCGACTTGAGCGGGCGGTTACCCGGCCCGGTCACCGGCCGGCCGCGGCGGCCGTTGTCGAACAGCGAGTCCACGGCCTCCTGGAGCATCCGCTTCTCGTTGTTGACGATGATCTCGGGTGCGCCGAGGTCGAGCAGCCGCTTGAGCCTGTTGTTGCGGTTGATGACCCGGCGGTACAGATCGTTGAGGTCGGAAGTCGCGAAGCGGCCACCGTCCAGCTGCACCATCGGGCGCAGGTCCGGCGGGATCACCGGGATGCAGTCCAGCACCATGCCCATCGGGCTGTTGCGGGTGGACAGGAACGCGGACACGACCTTGAGCCGCTTCAGTGCGCGGGCCTTGCGCTGGCCCTTCCCGGTGCGGATGGTCTCGCGGAGGCTCCGGGCCTCGTTCTCCAGATCGAAGCTGGCCAGCCGCTCCTGGATGGCCTGGGCGCCCATCCCGCCACGGAAGTAACGCCCGAACCTGTCCCGCATCTCACGGTAGAGCTGCTCGTCTCCCTCAAGGTCCTGGACCTTGAGGTTCTTGAACCTGCTCCAGACCTCCTCGAGCCGGTCGATCTCCCGACCGGCGCGATCCCTGATCTGCCGGCACTCCCGGTCGGAACTCTCCCGGAGCTTGCGGCGGGCATCGCCCTTGGCGCCGGCCGCCTCAAGCTCGGCGAGGTCCTTCTCGAGCTTGCCCTGGCGGGCCTCGATGTCGCTGTCGCGGCGCTGCTCGAGGTGCCCGCGCTCGACCGAGAACTTGGCCTCGAGCGACGGCAGGTCACGCGCGCGGGCGTCGTCGTCCACGTGCGTGATCATGTAAGCGGCGAAGTAGATGACCTTTTCCAGGTCCTTCGGCGCCAGGTCGAGCAGGTAGCCCAGTCGGCTGGGCACGCCCTTGAAGTACCAGATGTGGGTAACCGGCGCGGCCAGCTCGATATGGCCCATCCGCTCCCGGCGCACCTTGGCCCGGGTGACCTCGACCCCGCAGCGCTCGCAGATGATGCCCTTGAAGCGCACCCTCTTGTACTTGCCGCAGTAGCACTCCCAGTCCCGGGTGGGACCGAAGATCTTCTCGCAGAAGAGGCCATCCTTCTCCGGCTTGAGGGTCCGGTAGTTGATGGTCTCAGGCTTCTTGACTTCGCCGTGCGACCACTGCCTGATGTCGTCCGCGGTCGCGAGTCCGATTCGCAGGTCGTCGAAGAAGTTGACGTCAAGCACTTGTGTTATCCCCTGAGGTAGATCCGATTATGGGCTGCCGGGTAGCGCCATGCTCTTGGCAGGCGCTACCCGCTCGCTCATACCTCTTCAACGCTGCTCGGTTCGCGCCGAGACAGGTCAATGCCGAGTTCCTCCGCCGCGCGGAAGACATCCTCGTCCGTATCACGCAACTCGATCGCGCCACCGTCGCTGGAGAGCACCTCCACGTTGAGGCAGAGGGACTGCATCTCCTTGATCAGCACCTTGAACGACTCGGGGATGCCAGGTTCCGGGATGTTCTCGCCCTTAACGATGGCCTCGTAGACCTTGACCCGGCCGAGGACGTCGTCCGACTTAATGGTCAGCAGTTCCTGGAGGGCGTAGGCCGCGCCATAGGCTTCCAGCGCCCAGACCTCCATCTCACCGAACCGCTGCCCGCCGAACTGCGCCTTGCCGCCGAGCGGCTGCTGAGTGATCATCGAGTACGGCCCAGTGGACCGGGCGTGGATCTTGTCATCGACGAGGTGCAGCAGCTTGAGGATGTAGATGTAGCCGACCGCGATCGGGTCCTTGAACGGCTCGCCGGTCCGGCCATCGAACAGATTGGCCTTTCCGCCCGCGCTGACCAGCCGGTTCCCGTCCCGGTTGGGCAGCGCGCTGCCGAGCAGTCCGGTGATCTCTTCCTCGCGGGCGCCATCGAAGACCGGTGTGGCCACCGGGGTACCCGCCCCCGCCGCATCCGCGCCGATTTTGCGCAGCCGGTTCTTCCAGTCGACGTCGTCGCCGTCGATCTGCCAGCCGGACTGGGCCACCCAGCCGAGGTGCGTCTCCAGCACCTGGCCGACGTTCATCCGGCCCGGCACGCCGAGCGGGTTGAGCACGATGTCCACCGCCGTGCCGTCCTCAAGGAACGGCATGTCCTCGACCGGCAGGATCTTCGCGATGACGCCCTTGTTACCGTGCCGGCCAGCCAGCTTGTCACCATCGGTGATCTTCCGCTTGGCCGCGACGTAGACCCGCACCAGCTCGTTCACGCCGGGCGGCAGCTCGTCGCCATCCTCCCTGGTGAACACCCGGACACCGATGATCTTGCCGGACTCGCCGTGCGGCACCTTGAGTGAGGTGTCGCGGACCTCACGCGCCTTCTCGCCGAAGATCGCGCGCAGCAGCCGCTCCTCGGGAGTCAGCTCCGTCTCCCCCTTCGGGGTGACCTTGCCGACCAGGATGTCACCGGTGACCACCTCGGCACCGATCCGGATGATGCCACGGTCGTCCAGGTCCGCCAGGACCTCCTCAGAGACGTTCGGGATATCCCTGGTGATCTCCTCGGGGCCGAGCTTGGTGTCGCGCGCGTCCACCTCGTGTTCCTCGATGTGAATCGAGGAGAGAACGTCGTCCTGGACCAGCCGCTGGGACAGGATGATCGCGTCCTCGTAGTTGTGGCCCTCCCACGGCATGAACGCGACCAGCAGGTTGCGGCCGAGCGCCATCTCACCCTGGTCGGTACACGGGCCGTCCGCGATGACCTGGCCCTCCTCGATCCGCTGCCCTTCGGCGACGACCGGCTTCTGGTTGAAGCAGGTGCCCTGGTTGGACCGGCGGAACTTGGCCACCAGGTACGTGCTGCGGGTGCCGTCGTCGTTGGCTACGGTGACGTAGTCCGCGCAGGACTCCTCGACTACGCCCGCCTTCTCGGCGACGATCACGTCACCGGCGTCCGTGGCGGCGCGGTACTCCATACCGGTGCCCACCAGCGGTGCCTCGCTGCGCAGCAGCGGTACCGACTGCCGCTGCATGTTCGAGCCCATCAGGGCACGGTTGGCGTCGTCGTGCTCGAGGAACGGGATCATGGCCGTCGCGACCGAGACCATCTGGCGCGGCGAGACATCCATGTAGTCCACGTCGTCCGGCCGGATGTAGTCGACCTCGCCGCCCTTCCGCCGGACCAGGACACGGTCCTCGCTGAACGTGCCATCCGGGCCGAGCGGCGTGTTCGCCTGCGCGATGACGTGCCGGTCTTCCTCGTCCGCGGTGAGGTAGTCGATCTGGGTGGTCGCCTTGCCCGCGGTGACCTTGCGGTACGGCGTCTCGACGAACCCGAACGCGTTCACCCGGGCGTATGAGGAGAGCGAGCCGATCAGGCCGATGTTCGGGCCTTCCGGCGTCTCGATCGGGCACATCCGGCCGTAGTGCGAGGGGTGCACGTCCCGGACCTCGAAACCGGCCCGCTCGCGGGACAGCCCGCCCGGGCCAAGCGCCGACAGCCTGCGCTTGTGGGTGAGCCCGGCCAGTGGGTTGGTCTGGTCCATGAACTGCGAAAGCTGGCTCGTGCCGAAGAACTCCTTGATCGCGGCCACCACCGGCCGGATGTTGATCAGGGTCTGCGGCGTGATGGCCTCGACGTCCTGCGTGGTCATCCGCTCCCTGACCACGCGCTCCATCCTGGCCA
>OBLW0100000704.1_pt1 | contig 28567 bp, 23 predicted proteins | sample 1520161 | NCBI WGS metagenome assembly OBLW01 (sample SAMEA3539309, study PRJEB22396) | soil metagenome | biome: tundra; feature: field; material: soil | place: USA | collected 2010-05 | depth 0.15 m
CGTATCCGGCGCGAGCGAACCCGCCAAAATCATCCGCAGTAAGGTCGAGACAGCGTCCGCCATCGGGACGCCAGAATTTTCCCGCAACGCCAATGACAAGCTCCTCGCCCGGAATATCGTCCAAAATGACAAAGCCCGTGCCTTGCAGCCGCTGAGGTAGATCGCCGGGGACGCGACTTCGGCGCGGTCGCTTTCCGGTCCTGATGGTCATCAACAGGCGAACTACCCACAGGTCGTTGAAGTCGGAGCGCAGAAGGCACTGATAAACGACGGAGCGCGGGGCACGTATGGGGACCTCGTAGGACGCACTGACATCGTAGAGCGGCAAGAATGCGTCGATCCTTGGGCGGTCTGGGGCGGCGGTCGTCACCACTGGGAATATTAGTTGCTAGCATCCCTGCGCCACAACCTGAACGTCCAACAGGGTTGAACCGGACGCTTAGAGATTCGTTAAGCCCTACGCCACTTTCTTCGACAGCCTAAATCCGCCGTCTCGCATCTAGTATTAAGCAACATTGAGGAGGTTTCTCTATGGCTGAGGCTCCGCGAATCACAGTCGAAGAATTGAAAAGGCGAATGGACGACGGAGAAGATTTCGCGGTGATTGACACTTTGCGGGAGTATCAGTGTGATGGGATTCAAGGCTACTACTTCAGCAAGCCGTTAGCGGTGGAAGAAGTTGCCAACAAATTGCGAGGCGACAGCCCGGAACCGCTCGTCCGAGCACAAGCAGGCGGGCGAGAATCGTAACAGCCGTCGGGCGACACAACGAGAGCGCCCCAGACTCGATTGAGTCACGGGACGCCCAGTCGAACAGCCCTCCCTCGAAGCCTGCTCGATTGCGAACCTAGGTTCCGACCCTCACTAACTGGTGTCTGGATTTTGCCTTGCGAATCGCTAACAGCCTGTTGGCAAGCATCTGCGCGTCGCCTAAAGGCTTCGCGCAAGCCCCAAGGGGTAGACTCGATAGTTAGTTAAGGGGACTGCGTTCCCGTGCGACTCGGCTCCGAGCAGGTAATCGGGCAATCTGTCGCTCGCCAGAAAAAGATCAAGGGGATAATTAATTGTGCGCTCATACATCGTGCAGACTGGGCGCGTAACACCTCCGTCCTTTGTCGCTTTCTCCTGCCGATATACAGCGAACCCCCTCCCCTTGGAAACCACGACCAGAGTGATTGGAAACTCAAGCGCGGAGATGCCCTTTAACGCCGGGTCGAGTTGCTGTGGGTCAGTTGTTCCTTTGTCGATGAAGTCCTGACGCCACATAGGCGGCAGTTTGATGTCCCACACTTTGCTGGCAGCTTGTTGTTGCCGTGGCATGTCGCTCATTTCGGAACAGCAGGCGATTCGTAGCTTAGGGTGCCCCATTCAGAGCCCCGCTAAGCGCACCCCACCCTATAGTTCGATTTCACTGGCGAGAACCTCGAAACTAGTTCCAGAAAACGACCGCAATTCTTGCGACCCGGAACCATCTTCGCTCCCCTACTTAGCGGCTGTCACCGACTTCACTGAAATGGTATCTCCGCTGGCGGTACCCGTAACTTTAGCCTGCTCCCAAGCCAGCTTATTGAGTTCGTCGAGCGCCGTTTTATTCGAGGTTTCGAGGGTATAAACCTTATCGCCAACGACCAAAGCGTACTTCGCTCCTTTCTGCACGCAGACACGAACGCACGCTGCGGGGGCAATCCCCCCTTCCATGTGCTTAGCGCCGCACATGGCATCGCTAACCTTTCCGGTAAAGGTCTTAGTGCTGTCCGCCGCCACACCCGGCACGACAGCCAATCCGGTGCTCAGCACTACCATCGCCATCCAAACTTGCCACATTCGCAAACGAGACATAAATCCTCCTCCTATTTCCCCGCTCTGGCTGGCAAAACTGGGGGTCCATTCAATTGTGAGTAAGTGTGAGCGCGTCTTTTCCGGCGTGGAGAGAAAGAAGTGATCCATGAATTTGCAATCCCCGCCTACCGTCACTGTAATCGATGAGACCCAATGACCTGAATCTATTCATGAAGAAGCTAATCCGCGACCGCGTAGTTCCCACCATTTGCGCCAGAGTCGTCTGATCTAGCTTGGGAACGACAGAGTCTGGTGTGTTTTTCTTGGCGAGCAATAGAAGAATTCGTGCGAGTCTATTCTCACTAGAGTTGCAGTGTTGATCGATTAAATCCTCTTGGTATTGGATGTTCCGCGCCAATAAATATGCAACGAACAAATCTGACAAGGTCTGTTCCCGGTGAAGTGAGAGCATCATTGCCTTCTTTTCAATCCGCAGAAGGTCACAATCTGTCATTGCGCTTGCAGATGCTGTGCGGAGCGGCTGACCCGCGAGGCAATCTTCACCGACAAAATCCTCGTCGCTTAGTATGCCAAGTGTTGCTTCCTTGCCAGCTTTGGATTTGGCGCTGAGTTTTACCTTACCCTTTTGGATTACAAACACTGCGTCTGTCGCATCGCCCTGAGCGAAGATAATTTGTTTCTTCCGAAAGGACACAATTTGCCTGCCATCACCGATGGTGGAAAGGAAGATTGCGGGGTCGAAATCACGTCTTGTCTTCACAGTCATCTTAAGGGTCATTCTGATGCGCAAGACACCGCAAGTCCCAATTGTGCCGACAGACGATGGTTCATCGCTGGTCAATTCTGCTCAAAATCAAAGAAAAAACTCGTCGGCGATTCGCCATCAATCGGTGGCGTCCATGCCGTCGCGGTCTCAACGCCGTCTGCGTCAACCTTCGCTTAGAAATAAAGAGGCGGTGCGACTCAACGCCCTCGGAGAGAGGAGCACGCCGCACCGCCGGAGAGGTATCCCTGCCGTCATTTTCCTGTGGGAGTTGGCAGGGATGCCTTTCCGTCCTTGGGATTTCATCGCATCGCGGAATACACTCCGCAAGGCCGAAGTCGAGAATCTTGGCGTGCCCCCGTTCGGTGACAAAAATGTTGGCCGGCTTGATGTCGCGATGGACGATGCCTTTGGAATGGGCAGCATCGAGCGCGTCGGCGATTTCAATTGCGAGGCCGAGCAGCACTTCGGTCTCGATGGGTTTGCCGGCAATTCGATGCTTGAGGGTCGAACCGGGGAGGGGGAATTCCGAAATTAATCAACCCGCTATGGCTTGTGCTGCCTTAAGAAATTTAGCTTTCAAAACAAATCGGCAAAAATCAAAATCGCTTTCTGCTAATATTCGCGGCACAAGGGAAAAGTATGGGATATGCGATGACGCGAAACACCTTAGAAACCGTGAAGAATCAAACTGAGGACAAGGCGCTTCAATCCATTGCGCTCGCCCTTATGCAGCTATCGCGGGCAATCGAGGCTGATTTCTCCAAACTGGATCGGGAGCTAGCTTCAATCAAAAGCCAGTTACGGTAAAAGTTTTTCGGCGAAACGCACTTTCTGCTGTCGCCGAGGGGAGTGATGCCAAATGTCTTATGCATCTGCACGAGCTGGTGCCTCTAGAGACCAAACTCGTACGGAAATCGACCAAACCCCAAATTGCTTGGCGCCCGCGACGGAAATCAAGGATCGGATCTTGCGCTTATCCAGAAACGGGCTTCGCGGAGATGACAGCGCTCAGAAATTCGACAGCACCCGCAGGCCTGTGAGTAGGCCCGCGTCCAAGACGCGCGGTCGCCGCAAGTGATCGACGAGGACTGAAAGACCTGGTCCTCTGGTGGCAGTTCTGGTGGCACATGCAGTTTTTTATAAGTGCGGAATGGTGCGTGTTAGTGCGAGGACGCGGTTACAGGCATAAGAGCAGAAACGCCTGATTTTATTGAGTTTTTCGCTTTCTTGCCGTTTCATGCTTCGCTATGCGTAAGTGCCGCGAACTGTGATAGATCACATCCTAAGTCTGGTGCGTCTGCCAATTCCGCCACTTTCGCACTTTGAAAATCCGCCGCTGGCTCTTGTCCAGGCAACTGCCTGCCACGCGGACGCTGAAAACCTCGCCTAATTGTAAATGCATCCGGTTCATCGTCGCCGCCCTCAGGCAAAAAATGGGTTGTTTCCACCGGGACGATCCCGATTCATCAAACCTTAATTCTCCAGTCACCTGACGGCAACAATCCCTTGCTACGGTTCCGAAGGTTTGCCCATCGCCTTCTACGTGTGGGTCAAAACAACTTAAACCGCATCGCATGAGATCTCAAAGGAGACACGAATGAAAAAGCTCGTCTTGGTCGGCCTTTTGGCCGCTCTTACCGTCGCCGCCTTCGCCCAACAGGGCCCTGTTCCCAAAGGCGTCCCTCCCCTCAACCACGTCTGGGTCATCATGATGGAGAATCACGGCTTTTCCCAGGTGCTCAATAATCCGGCCGCCCCATTCACCACCCTGTACGCGACCTCCGCCAACCTCGCCACCAACTATTTCGCCGTTGCCCATCCCAGCCTGACCAACTACCTGGAACAAAACGGCGGATCCAACTTCGGCGTGCTCGATGACAACTCGCCCGACTGGCACAACGCATCTTGTCAGCCGAACATCGTGAGTGGCATCACGAATTTCGAAGCGACCGCCACGCCTATCTGCCCCATCTCCGGCACCGGAATCGATGCCGCCACCCCGGCCATCGACTACACCAATGAGGATCCTGGCTATCCCACCATCAACATCGATGGCATCAAATCCTACGCGGCTGATCCCAACATCGTCGGTCTCAGCATCGCTGACCAGCTCGTCGCGGCCGGAAAAACGTGGAAGACCTATCAGGAAAGCCTGCCGCTCGGTGGCGCCGACCACATCGATTACAGCGACGGCAACTTTACCAATCTCACGGACTTCACCCTCTTCAACTCTCTGTGGGCCGCGCAGCCTCCGACCTTCAGCTCCGGAGAGATCGTCCAGCTCTACGCAGTCAAGCACAACCCCTTCGCCTATTTCGAGTCGACGCAACAGGGAACTGACGCTCGGAACAGCCTGGCCAATGTAGTTCCGTTCGATGGACCTATCGGCATCTATGCCGACTTGGCTTCGGGCAACGTACCGAACTATTCCTTCGTTGTGCCCAACCAGTGCAACGACCAGCACGGTCGCGGCAACGGCACGCAATTCTGTCAGTTCGATCCGAACGATAATGGCACTCAAGTCGGCCTGAATCCGGCACTAATGGCGCTCGGCGATCAGGCCCTTCAGCGGCTCGTGGGGGCAATCCATGCTTCTCCGGCATGGAAAAAGGGCCACAATGCTATCGTCACGATCTGGGATGAGGATGACTACAGCATCGCGCCAACCATCAATCAGGTCGCAGCCATTGTTGATACCAATTATGGCTTCCACAACCTGCAAAGCAACGTCTTCTACACTCACTTCTCTCTGCTCAAGACCATCGAAGCCGGATTCAAGCTACCTTGCCTGAACCATGCCTGCGACGCCAGTACAGCAGCAATAACCGACCTGTTCGGACGTCCCTAAGATCAACTTCCGGAGATCCCACTCTTGCGCGTTTGTGCGCAAGGGTGGGCCTTCGAGCGGGTGAGAACGCACCCGCTGAGGCGAAGAAGATTGCTTTGCTCCATCCGAGCCATCGGGCCATGCGAAAACTGGCCTTGATGGAGAAAGAGGATCAGCGATAGTCATGAGACAGGGATGAGCTATTTGAAGAAGCGAAGGGAAGTGTTTGAGGTGTGGCTTTTTTACTCGCCCGGGAACACCAAGTTTAGGAACCCGCGCCTAAACTCCTGATAATAAAAGTGTCTTTTCTTCTAGCCGCATGGTACCCAATTTGCACCCAATCATTTGTGCGCCTTCTCACCCTTCGCCTTACGATTTCGTTGATCGTTGGGATCACCCTGATCTCGCTCGGCTTCTCCTATTATGAGGTGCGTTCGCAGCGGCGCAACCTGCGCCGCGACCTCGAGCGTCGCGCGGAAGTTCTCGGAGAAAATCTCGCCGATAAAGTCGAATCGTATCTCAACTCCGACCACGCCTCGAATCTGGAACTCCAACTAACCATTACCCGGTTCGCGGAACGGGAGCATCTGGCCGGAGTTGCCGTCTATAACGCGCAAGGACAGAGCCTTAGCGTCACTCCCAGTCTGGCTCAAACCCTCAGCGACGAACCTGAAGTTCTGCGTCAGGCTGCGACAAAGGGTCAAAGCGCCGGCCAATATAGCCGGCTTGGGGCTACTTCCGCCTATATTTATGCAGTCCCCCTTCATCAGGGTTCGGTGGTCGTGGGCGGACTGGCCATCCTGCAGGACGACAGCTACATCAATGCTCAAAGCAAAAAGGTTTGGCGCGCATCCTTCCTGCGCATGCTCGTGCTTGTTTTCCTGATCACGCTCCTCACGCTGCTGATCGTGCGCTGGAGCATCAACCGCCCCATTGCCCGGGCCGCGCAATGGATGCGGGCCCTGCGAACCGGCAAGAACACTCCGCGTCCGGCGATGCCCGATCTGGACATGTTCCGCCCCATCGCTCACGAAATGACCAACCTCGCGGCCAGCCTCAATGCCGCCCGTTCGGCTGCGGAGAAGGAAGCTCAGTTACGCCACACGCACGACACTTTTTGGACGGCGGAGCGGCTTTCGGTCCATGTGCGGGCGATGCTTGGCGACAGCCGCCTGTTTGTCGTTTCCAATCGCGAACCCTACATCCATCGACGGCAGGGCAAGAATATCGAGGCCATCGTTCCCGCCAGCGGACTCGTAACCGCGCTCGAACCGGTTTTGTGCGCCTGCGACGGAACCTGGGTAGCCCACGGCAGTGGCGATGCGGATCGCGAAACGGTGGACGAGCGTGACCGCCTGCGCGTTCCTCCGGACGATCCCCGCTACACCTTGCGCCGAGTCTGGATTAGCAAAGAAGAAGAGGAAGGTTACTACTACGGATTTTCCAATGAAGGTCTTTGGCCCCTCTGCCACATCGCGCACACCCGCCCTCTGTTTCGTGTCTCCGACTGGGAACATTATCAACGAGCGAATCGACGCTTCGCCGACGCGGTGCTGAAAGAAATGGAAGGGTTGGAGCGTCCCGTACTCTTGGCCCAGGATTATCATTTCGCGCTCCTGCCCCGGATGATCAAGGAGGCGCGTCCGGACGCGCGGGTTGCGATCTTCTGGCATATACCATGGCCGAACCCGGAAGCGTTTGGAATCTGTCCGTGGCAGAGAGAACTGATCGATGGCTTGCTGGGAGCGGATCTGATTGGCTTCCACATTCAATCCCATTGCACAAACTTTTTACAGACGGTAGATCGCGCGCTGGAGTCGCGAATCGATTGGGAACACTTCACCGTGAATCGCGAAGACCACCGCACCGTGGTCAAGCCATTTCCGATCAGCGTGGATTTTCCGGAGCGCCCTCCGGACGAGCAAGGAGCAAGCGCTTCTTCTTCTGCTTCGACGTGGGAGGAGCGTGGTGCATTACTGCGCGAACTTGGGATCGAAGTGGAGTATATCGGCGTAGGCGTCGATCGCGTGGATTACACCAAGGGTATTCTGGAACGCTTCCTGGCTATCGAACGGCTCCTCGAAAAGCATCCAGGTTACCGGGAGAGGTTCACATTCCTGCAAGTCGGAGCGCCCAGTCGTACCCGCATCAAGCGCTACAATGATTTGCTCGCCGAGGTTGAGGCCGAAGCTCAACGCATCAACGAACGATTCCAGGTCGGTAAGTGGAAGCCGATCGTGCTGATGAAAAGGCAGCACAACCATCATGAGATCCAGCGCTTCTATCGCTCGGCGGATCTTTGCCTGGTTAGTTCTCTGCACGATGGCATGAATCTGGTGGCCAAAGAATTCGTAGCGGCGCGTCCGGATGAGCAAGGCGTGCTCATTCTAAGCCGCTTTACCGGCGCGGCTCGCGAACTGCCCGATGCGTTGCTCGTCAACCCCTACGACATCGAAGAGATGGCGGACGCGCTTCGAGCCGCCCTCGAGATGCATGGCGAGGAGCGGAAGATCAGGATGCAGCGAATGCGTAAGGTGGTCAGAGAACACAACATTTATCGATGGGCAGGCAACCTGATCGGAGAGCTGTGTGAAGTGCGGCTGGAAGAGAGGTCGGAAGCGAGAGGTCAGATTGCAGAGGTAAAGGTCAAAGCCGCGGACGAGCACCTGGAGTTAACGCCTCTGAGTTCTGACCTCTGATCTTTCCGCTTGCCAACTTTGTTCATATCGTCGCCTTCCATCCCAAGTAAAATCCCTTGGTGTGCCCCAGGTTCGCGCCCGTCTTTGGGCACAACCTGGAGGACTGCACTGGGAGACAGCTAAGCGCGCTAATGCTGGAAATCGCAACGTTTCTTCCCCGGATACCATCATAAAAGGGCGTCGGTGCCGCGCCACTCGAGGTCGCGGAGATGAGTCAAGGAGGCGGTTTGCCCTTAAAGCAGGATGCGCTTTGGTACAAACACGCGATCATCTACCAGGTCCATGTTCGTACCTTTTGCGACAGCAATGGGGATGGCATTGGTGACTTCCAAGGTCTCGATCGGAAGCTCGACTACCTGAAGGAATTGGGAATCAATGCGCTCTGGTTGATGCCGTTCTTTCCATCTCCGCTGCGCGACGACGGCTACGATATTGCCGATTACTACTCCGTCCACTCCAGCTACGGAACCCTGGACGATTTCAAGGTGTTCTTGAAATCGGCGCACGAGCGTGGCATCCGCGTGATTATCGAAATGGTGCTGAACCACACTTCCGATCAGCATCCGTGGTTTCAGCAGTCACGTAGCTCGCGCGAAAATCCGCGCCGCGATTGGTATGTCTGGAGCGACACCGACACGCGTTATCAGGGAACACGAATTATTTTTCTCGACACTGAGATGTCGAACTGGGCGTGGGATCCAGTATCGAAGGCTTATTATTGGCATCGTTTTTTCAGTCACCAGCCCGACCTCAATTTCGATAACCCCGCCGTTCGTGACGAGGTCTGGAATGTCATGAAGTTCTGGCTGGAGATGGGTGTGGAGGGCTTCCGGCTAGATGCAGTTCCGTACCTGGTGGAGCGCGAGGGTACGAACTGTGAGAACTTGCCTGAGACCCACGCCATCCTGAAAGAGCTTCGCCAAAAACTGGATGAACAATTTCCTGGCCGCATGCTTCTCGCCGAAGCGAACCAGTGGCCCGCCGACCTGCGCCCCTATTTTGCTGACGGCAATGAATTTCACATGGCGTTTCATTTCCCTCTGATGCCCAGGATGTTTATGGGCGTAAAACTGGAAGACCGCAAACCGATCACCGAGATCCTGCAGCAGACTCCGGAAATTCCGCCCTCCTGCCAGTGGTGTCTGTTCCTGCGTAATCACGATGAGCTGACCTTGGAAATGGTCACCGACGTCGAGCGCGATTACATGAACGACTCCTACGCCTCCGACAAGGCGATGCGGATCAACCTTGGAATCAGGCGCCGGTTGGCCCCTCTGCTCGATAACGATCGCCGACGGATCGAATTGATGAATGGAATGCTGATGTCGCTCCCGGGTACGCCGACGATTTATTACGGCGACGAAATCGGCATGGGCGACAACATCAACCTGGGCGACCGCAACGGGGTGCGCACTCCGATGCAATGGAGTGGAGACAGGAATGCGGGCTTTTCCGGCGCGGAGCCGGAGAAACTGTACGCCCCTTTAATCCACGATCCGGTCTACGGCTATCAGGCTGTCAACGTGTTTGCGCAAAGGCGACCGCAACATTCTCTGCTGAACTGGATGGCGCGCCTCATTGCGGTTCGCAAAACAACCAACGTTTTCGGCAGCGGAACGATGGAGTTTCTCTATCCCGCGAACCACAGAATACTGGCTTACGTTCGCAAGCTGGGGAATGAGACGATCCTGGTGGTCAACAATCTTTCGGACGCGGCGCAGGCGGTCGAGCTGGATTTGAAGCGCTTCAAGGGAAATATTCTGATTGAGATGTTTGGCAAGAACATTTTTCCGCGAGTGGGCGATTTGCCCTATCTCCTAACCCTGGGCCCGTACAGTTTCTACTGGTTTCGGTTGCGGCGAATCTGAACTTGATCGAGGAGGATGGATTTGGCGGAGATTAGCCTGACGGATGAGAGCGTTTTGACCGACGAGTTTCTTCGTCAGCTCATCAATGTCGGTGAAGTGGACATCCTGGTCGGCGTGCCCACCTACAACAACGCCAAGACCATCGGCTCGATCGTCGAAACGATTCAGGCCGGTATTCTGAAATATTTTCCTCGCCAAAGAGCGGCGATTATTAACGCCGATGGCGGGTCGCGTGACGGCACTCCCGAGTTGGTCGAGAGCGCGGCGATCGACGACGTGCGTCGCAGCTCCACACTTTCCACTCTCCGAACCTTGCATTCGATCAGCACCCGGTATGGGAACAGTCCCGCGCGCGGCACTGCGCTTCGTACCATTTTGGCGGCTGCCGAGTTGTTGCGCGCCAAAGCGTGTGCCGTGATCTCACCGGATTCCACGCAACTTACAACTGAAGCCCTCACCAGTCTTCTGGGGCCGATTTACAGAGGCGAAAATTGCGATCTGACGCTGCCCATTTATAGCCGCCATCGTTTCGATGGCATCCTGCTCAACAATCTCCTCGCTCCCATGACCCGCGCGCTCTACGGACTGCAAATCCGTGAGCCTTTCGCCGTGGAATTCGCCTTCTCCGGCCGCCTGGGAAGCCAATTTCTCGCTCAGAATGCGTGGCATGACGAGACCGCCTGCGATGGTTCGGAAATGCTCTTTAGCTTGGCAGCCATCGCCGGAGAGTTTCGTATCTGCCAAACATTCCTGGGAAACAAAGAGCACAGCCAATGGCGTTCCGCCGATCTGGTTCCTGCTTTGCGCCAGACGGTCGGAGCTCTGTTCTCTTCGTTGGAGCCGAATTTTGCCTTATGGAGCAGCAAGACCGGATCACAGTCCATAACCACGACTGGCGCGGAGCAGCAGCAAGTTCTGGAGCCGCTGCGAGTCAATCGCAAACGCTTGCGAGACATGTTCTCGACCGGCGTGGCGGAGTTGCACTCTGTATTTCAGTCTATTCTCACGCCCTCGACACTGACGGAGTTGCAACAAATCGCCCGCCCCGAGGAGGGCAGCGCAAGTTACTCCGCGGAATTGTGGGTGAAGACGATTTATGAGTTCGCGGCGGCATACCACAAAAGCGTCATCAGCCGGGACCACATCATCCAGGCTCTAGCGCCGCTCTTCCGCGGCCGCGCGCTCACCTTTATTACCGAGAACAGCAACCGCTCCGCCGCCGATGTCGATGCCAATATCGAAGCCTTATGTCTTGAATTCGAGCGAATGAAACCGTATCTGCTGGAGATTTGGAACGGTGGAAAGTGAGGTCGTCATGCGAGACATGATTATCAGCGAACTGACCCAGGCCATTCATGAGCTGGTTCGTGGTTTTGCCCACGTACTTCCCCGCATCGTCGTTTTGGTGATCGTGGCCTTTGTGGGGTGGATGGCCGCCTATGTGTTGAAGGTCCTGTTGCGGAGCATGCTGCGCCTCATCAAGTTTGACAAGCTCTCGGAAAGCGCAGGGGCGTCTGCATTGCTAACCAAGGCAGCACTGCCATCGGCAACCGAGTTGCTCAGTCGGTTTGTCTTCTGGGTGGCTTGGCTGGGCTTCATTCTGCTCGGTGTGAACGTGCTTGGGATTTTCGGCCTGCAGGATCAAATCGCCAAGTTCTTCCTCTTCCTTCCCCGCATCTTTGTGTCACTGTGCATCGTCTTTTTCGGCTTGCTCGCCGCCAGCTTCTTTTCCCGAGCGGCGTTGCTGGCCGCGGTAAATGCCAATCTTCCCTCCGCGCGACTGGTGAGTGTTTCCATTCGTTCCGTCATCGTTATTTTTGTATTGTCGATGGCCTTCGAAGAACTAGGAGTCGCCGAACAGACCGTGCTCGTGGCTTTTGCCATCGTCTTTGGAGCCATGATGCTGGGCTTAGCGCTGGCCTTTGGCCTGGGTGGTAAAGAACTGGCGCAGCAATTTCTGGAAAAGAGGTTCAGACAGGGCACAAAAGATGAGGCCAAAGAAGACGAACTTTCACCGCTCTAGGCACGAGGTCAGAGGTAAGAGGGCAGATTGCAGAGGTGAAAACCGAGGCTTTTACCTCTGCAATCCGACCTCTGACCTCTTACCCAATGGAATAAAATCCCTCCTCCGTAGTTTACTATCTTGCGTGTGTCGTCTTTAGACGCCCAATCCGGCCCGTTCGAAGAATTGGCCATGCCACTCTTCGATCCGCTTTATAACTTTGCCTGCTGGATGACGCAGAATCGTGAGGAGGCGGAGGACCTGGTGCAGGAAACCTATGCGAAAGCCCTGAAGGGGTTTCCATCGTTTCAGTTGGGAACCAACTTCCGGGCGTGGATGTATCGTATCTTGCGCAACACGTTTCTGACATCGCGCTCGGGTCTACGCGCCACCATGACCGTATCTCTCGACGCCGACGAAGACGGAGTTGACCTGGCGGTGGAGGGCGCGACGCCGGAGACAATTCTGCTGGAGCGCTCCAGCCAGCAATTGCTGCAGAGTGGGCTCGATGAATTGCCGGTGCATTTTCGAGAAATCATTGTTCTGTGCGACGTGGAAGAAATGTCATACCAGGAAATCGCAGAGACGCTTTCCGTTCCCGTGGGGACGGTGATGTCGCGCCTGTCGCGAGCGCGGAAAGCGCTGCGCAATCGGCTGCAAGAGCAGATGCAGATTCGATAAATGACGCGGGATGAACACGAATGGGTCAGCATGGCTTGTGAGTCGTGGAAAGTAAAACTCGACGCCTACGTCGACGCTGAGCTTCCGCCTGATGAACTGCGGACTTTCGACGCGCATGTCCGGCAGTGCCCGGCGTGCGCGGCGGACGCCCTTTCGCGTCTGCAGATGAAACGCACGGTTCAGATGGCGGGAAAACGCTTTACGCCAAGCCCGGAGTTTCGCAAACGAATACAACAAACGATTCAGACGAAACCCCAACGAAGCTACATGCGCCTCGCCCGCATTTGGATCGCCGCAACGGCTGTCGTCGCAGTGGTTGCGCTTGCAGGCCTGACCGCCAATTACGGGCGAGAGCGTGTCCGCACCCAGCATGTCTACAGCGAGGTTGCCGACCTGCATGTCGCGACGCTGGCGAGTTCAGCGCCGGTAGACGTTGTTTCGACCGATCGGCACACGGTAAAACCATGGTTCCAGGGAAAGATCCCATTCGCATTCGACTTGCCTGACCTGCAAGGCTCGGAATTTACATTGCTCGGCGGCCGCATGGCCTACCTCGAGCAGACGCCCGGCGCGCATCTCGTCTACGAACTCCGCAAGCACCGGATTTCTGTCTTTATCTTTCCTGAAAGCTCATTGCGCCGTTTAGACGAGAACTCTTTCGCCACCAAAGAACTCTCGTTCAGCATGGAGACATGGAGCCGCGGTGGGCTCCGCTATTTCGCGATTAGCGACGCGAGCCCAGCCGACGTTGACCGCCTGGCCAAATTGTTCCGAGCGATTGGCTCGTAGGCCTCGCCCCGTTTCAGGCGCGAGTCAGGTCGTGAATACTCGTGCCTCGAACGGATTGAGCGACAGAGAGAACGTCCCGGTCATCCCGTTGTAAGAAGGCGCGGCATTGGGATAGCCGATCTCTGCAAGCGGCGCGCCGCCCCAGCGCCATCCCGGAATGTTATAAGTCGAAAACGGTTGCGGCCCCATGTTCGCAATCACAATCACCTGCCCGGCAGTTCCCAGAGGTTGACCTCCGCTGCGGCAGTAGGCAAAGACGCGAGGGGCGTCATTGTCGTCAAACTGCGGATGAAAATAAAAAGCCTCTACTTCATTGCGCTGAAGCGCCGGATGCGATGTTCGTAGCTGGATCAGTTTCGCGATGTTTGCCTTCAGCGCGGCGTTTCCCAGGAATTGTGCCCTGTTCCATTGCACCGGATCCTGCTGCTTGGAATTCACGTCGACGTAGTCGGTATCGTGCACGTCGCCGAACTCCTCGCCCGCCAGCCACATCGGCATGCCCACCGACGTCATTAGAATTGCGAACGCCCCGAAGGCCCGGCGCAACGCCGTCTGCACGGCGGTCTGCAGGCTCGAATTGGCGGATGTGTCAACGTTATCGACGGCCCAGCGCACGTTCTGCACGCTGCCATCACCCAGTCCGGCGGCCTGCAACATCGGCCCAAGAATAATGTTCATGAGGCGGGGACCATCCGCGACATCGTGCGACGTGATGTAATCGACCGAGCACGCCAGGTCTGCGTAACCGGCATCGAAAGCGTGATTCCAGTCGTTCCACATGCCATCCTTCGAAATCAGATGTTGCACGCGGACCGAGCGCGATGGCTGTCCCCACGCCGTGTTGATCGCGTTGGTGAGCAGGCGGCGGCTTTCGTCCCGGTATCCGAAGTTCCAGATGGCGTCTACTACCTTGCTCCCGTTGGGATTGGAAGGATCGTTCCCAGTCGTCACAAACCTGCGATTGGAATCTTCCGCGACCACGATGAACGGCTTGCTCGGAAGCAGCGCCTGACTCTGCGCCGTGGCCCGATCATGAAACTCCTGTACGAAATCCCAATTGCCAATATCGGCGAAGTCGTCGATGCGGAACCCGTCGACATGGTAGTCAGACACCCAGAACTCCGCCATTTCACAAAGGAATTCCCGAGCCGCAAAGTAACTGTCATAGGCTGGACTGTTAAACAGGAATAAATCCTGTCCCCAATCTTGCCGCGCCGGCGAGCCTTGCTCATAAAACCACTCCGGCGCGAGCGCGGCCAGCGGACACGATGGCGCAAACATATTCATCACCACATCGAGCAGCACGCGAATGCCGCGCTGATGGCACGATTTGACGAAAAACTTGGCATCGACCGGGTTGCCCACGTCATAGTCGGGTGCGAAGAAAAACCTCGTTCCATAACCCCAATTCAGAGTTTGCGGAGAATCCTCGACCGGCAAAAGCTCGACGCAATTCACCCCCATGCTGGCAAGATCGTCGAGGTGCTCAAAAATGACCTTGTCAAAAGTCCCAAGTTCTACCAGAGGATTCTCACTCGGGTCGGAGGACATCCACCGGATCGGCATCTCGTAAATCGCGATCTGGTTGTTTTGAGGCAGGCTAACTCCAGCCGGGAACTCCCCGTCCCAACGGAAGAGTTTCGCTACGCGCCTGCCTCCTGCGATAGTGAATATCCCGCGATATCCGCCGAAGCGAGTAATCTCGTCGGCATAGGGATCCGCAGCAATCGTCGTTCCGTTCACGACAAACTCATATTCATACCTGCCGTCGCCGAGCCCGAGCAGATCGAGATCGATTTCCCACCAACCGGGGAAGGTAGCGCTCTTAGTAAGCGCGCGCGGTGCCCACGACGACGGGCTAAACCGGTCGCGGTCGGATAGAAGCGCGAAGCGTATCGCCAGGGCATTCAAATGCGGACCGGGAATGCGGAGAAGCCCCAGGTGATCGGTCGGATGTGGCGGCATGAAGGCCTCCAAGAGCGCGGATGACCGAACTCGGATATTGTGCAGTCCTGACCTAAAGAGCGATGAATCACCGCCGAGTTGGACGCGGACTCATGGTTCGAGGCAGACCGTGAATCCAATTCGTGGAGGCTCTGAGTAATAGAACGAAAACGAACGCTAATTTCCTTCTCGCAGAGAATAAAAATCGCTATGCGGCTTCTACCGTGGCTGGCGATCGCATGATCGAAGCGTGGGAACTTTAATGCCTCGGAAATGTATCGTGAAGGGTGAGACCTTCTGCCAACCGAGCCTTCGTCTTGTTAGTGCCCGGTGAGACGGCGAAGGTAAGCGGAGTCGTCCGCCGTCCCTTTTGTGTGGCTTTCTTCCACAAAGCGGAGAAATTCTTGCAGACTATGGGACGGGACTGGATCGGCCTCCATGAACTTGATCCCGATTCTGAAATTGCCCATGCCATCAGCCACGCGTGCGTTCCTCGCGACTCCCTTTACCCAGAGCAGGCCATTCGCCTCCAGTGGGCTGATTGCGATGCCCGTACCTTCACTGAGCAGAGTGGAGGTTTCTACGCAGCACCCGCCAATGCTCACTTCTGACAAGCTCCCGAGCACCAGCCGCCCTTCTCCTTCCGGCCGCAGTTCAACCGCGAGAAAGCACTTCGCCCTCGGATTGCGTCTTGCGGTACCATATTGCCCTACATCCCCAGGGGAACTCAGCGTCGACAAATTCGATACCTGGTCCCCGCCGGGCAGGGTTGTCGCGTCCTTGTCTTGTGGCAGTTCTTCTGGGTGATTCAACAGAGCCGCTCCTTGCGAAAGATGGCGTTCACCGCGCTTCTTCCGGGGATAGATATAACAATCGCACAACCTACCGGGAAAACCTGCCTATGACAATGCACTTACTCTTGGAACTCGGCAATATTACCTAAGTCATTTGGTTTGTGGTCCAACTCTGATTGCAGGAGAAGTTACAAAAGCGTTAAGTCTGAGTTGTAAAATCGGTTACGCCGTGGAGGCGAAGAAAGCTGTTCATTCGGATCGGGTCGCGGAAGGCTTCAGTACCCCCACAAGCCGTGGTGGAGAAGGCTCCGCACAGATTTCCGCAGGCCAGGCAAGTCGCCAGATCTGCTCCACGCAGAAATTGGTGGAGAAACCCAGCGTCGAAGCTATCGCCCGCTCCGACCGGGTCAATCACGGTCACCGGCACGGCGGGTACGCTGAACCGGCGGCCATCCTGAATCGCAACGGCCCCCTGGGCGCCCAGCTTTACCACGACTGTCTTCACCCTTGCCGCCAAACGCGAAAGTGCCGTCTCCACGTCGTCGGTCCGTGAGATCTTCATCGCTTCGCGCTGGTTCGGCAACAAGATGTCCACGTGAGGCAGGATCTCTTCGAGGACGCTGTCCCAGCGGTCGTCGGGATCGTCGTTCGTGTCCAGCGATGTGGTCAGGCCGGCGCGTTTCATGTGTTGAAACAGTTCGGGTACATGGGGCAGCAATTCACGCTGCAAGAAGAGCGACGACATATGAAAGTGCCGGGCCGATGAAAGATAGTCCAGATTGAGATCGTCGAAGCGCATGTCCGAGATTGTTCCCGGGTAAGTGAGAATGTGGCGCTCCGCTCCATGCGAGAGAATGACCGTGACACCGGACTTTGCGCCATGCGCAATTCCCGCCAGATCGACACCGCGTTCACGCAGCCGTTCCAGCGCGAGTGCCCCGAAAGAATCACCGCCTACCTTGGTGACGAATCCCACGCGGCTGCCGAGAGCGGCGAGATTATGCGCCAGAATCGCCGAGGAACTGCCCAGCGTAAGCGCAAAGTCGCTCGCCAGCAGTTCGCGTTCCGTAACCATTGGCTCAGGCAAGCCGTAAAGGATGAGGTCCAGATTGATCTCGCCAACGATCGTGATATCGCGCTTGTCCATTCAGAAGGATCTTCGACCGTGTTGCTCAAGCTACCCGCTCGGGTTGTAAGAGCAATCTCAGTCCGCAAGTTCGACGACACGCGTCAGGTTCTTCGGTGCGTCGGGATTGAGGCCTTTTTTGAGCCCGTTGTAAGCTCCGAATAGTTGACCCAAAACTGCGAAAGCCGCTGGACGCGCATATTCGGGCGTCGATAGTCCCAGTTCGAGGGCGAACTCGGAAGCGCGACGTGCGCGGTTATCGATCCGATTCGCAATCACCATGGTGATAGCGCCCAGTGCTTTCATTTCTTCGAGCAACTCGACTTCCGCATCATAGGACGTTTCGGACAAGAGAAACATAATCAGCGTTTCCGGCCCCGCGATGGATTTCGGGCCGTGGCGAAACTCGAGAGAATGAAACACCTGACAATAGGAGCACGACGATTCGGTCATTTTCAACATGCACTCGGAAGCGATGCCGAACAACGGCCCCTGCGCCAGGAAGACGAAGTCCAGAAAACTTCGGGACTCGACAAACAAGTGTATACGCTGCGCCACATCAATGAGGAGGGGTTCAAACCCTTGCGCTAGTTCCAGCAATGCGCGACGGAAAGCATCATTGCCTGAGACGCTTGCCCCCAGCCATTGCAGTCCCAACAACATGGAGGTGAAGGACCGTGTCATCACGGTGCTCTGCTCGTCAGCGTCAAGAAGTTTCAACGTAACACTGCAGGACGCCTCTAGAGGCTGGCGATCGGCACAGGTAATGGCGATGGTACGTAAGTTGTAAAGTTGCTCCAGGCTCTGCGCCGCGCGGATGGCTTCTGAAGTGCGGCCGGAACGCGAAATCACAACCGGAATATATTCCCGCCCCGCGTGCAGAGTTAGTCCTGGATACATCAGGAGCTCCGCTGCGGGAACAGCCCGCGCTGGCAGGCCAAGATAATTGAAAGATGACGCCGCGGCCAGCGCAAGATAGTAACTCGTCCCACAACCGACAAATACCCACTCTGCTCCGGACCGCGCCATTTGAACGGCTGCCCTAAGTTCCGCGCTGGGCGCCAGCTTTGCGAGACACGCCTTCCAACACTCGGGTTGGGAAAAGATCTCACTGAGCGTATGTTGACCGTACTCTGTTGTGGCAACCGATTTCATTGGGTATCTTATCTCCTCACAAACTGGTCTTCTTGGACCAGAGTCACTTTCACGCCTGCGTCTTTCAGCGCGCGCAAGTCGAATTTCGGAATCTGCCTGTCGGTAATTACTTCATGAACCCTTGCAACGGGCATAATATTGCACAGACTGCGGCGTCCGAATTTGCTGGAATCGCAAACCGCAACTGTGCGCCGGGCAATTTCCACCATCGCCCGGTTCACCTCGGACTCCAATAGATTCGGAGTGAAAAGACCAACCTTGGTGTCGAAACCGTCGACGCCGAGAAACAGAATATCTGCGCTCAGTTGGCGAAGCGTTCGCTCGGCCAGCGGACCCACCAGAGAAAACGAGTTCTTGCGTAGCGTGCCCCCGGTCAGGATTACTTCAATATGCGTGCCCGCCAATTCTGCCGCGATGTTGATCGCGTTTGTGATAACGATGAGGCGCTCCATGTTTCGGTTCTTTAAGGCGCGTGCGATCGCTGTTGTCGTGGTTCCGGAATCGAGGAGCACCGACTGGCCCTCTTCCACCAAACGAGCGGCGGCCTGGGCGATCTGCGCCTTCTGTTTGCTGTGCAGTTTCTCTTTCTCTCGCAGACTTGGATCGAGCAGCGCGCCAGTTTGCACCGGCAACGCTCCGCCGTGAGTACGCTGGATAGCCCCTTGACCGTCGAGAACCTCCAGATCCTTGCGGATCGTAATTTGCGAAATACGGAAATGCCGGGCCAGATCCTTGACCAACACGCGTCCATCGCGCTGTACGACCCCAAGGATTTCGCGGCGACGTTCTTCGTTAAGCAGACCGTTCGAAGGCATAGTGCTTCCCAGCGTCGATGAATCTCCAGTAGTAAGTGTCCGAAGTTACCGCCGCCAACTAATGAGTCGCTTCAATAAATTCGTACGCGCCAATGTCAATGCTCGAACCACTTTTCCGTGGATTGCCAAGGAAGTCGATGCTCCCATAGATGAAGTTGGGAAAACTACCGGCGGGATCGCACCACCCAACCCCGCAAGACAGGCTGGTGCTGCCTGCATTTACGGCCGGCGAGCCACCGGTGATATCAAGATTCGGTGGCGTGCCTCCGACATCGACGAAGAGCGGATTCGCATTCGGGGAGTCTGCATCTTCTCCAGTCGCGCTCTGATAGGCTGGGTAACTCTTGAAATTGCTGACTCCAGCCCAATCGATTGAGATTCTTTTTGCATAACCCGCGGCTGAGTAATACAGATTCCAATCCGGTGTCGCCGGCGAGGCCGGATAGAGCCTCGTAGGTTTAACAAAGCTGTTGATCCAGACGTTGTGAACGCCGGCATAGACGATGTTATTTTCGAAAATATTCCCTTGCGCTTCGCCCGAGTGGTACTGAATCTGGAATTCGCCCGCCTGGCTCTTGGTATTGTTGTTATAGAGTGTGTTATTTACGATGACAACCTGAGCGCTGCCGCCACAGCACCGGTCACCGGGACCGACGAGTATATGGTTCGCGTATCCGCCGATAGAAATCCCGCAGGCGTTCGAGTCGTATACCACGTTGTTGCGCACCGTAACATATCGGCCGTTACAGGGGTAAGTGCCGGTGCCCGGCGCGCCGGTATTATTTGGACCGGACCACTCAGTGCCATTGCTTAAGCACTTTCTATGTTCGCTGGTTACTTCGATGCCATAGTCGACGTTATAAACTAAGTTTCGCTCGAAAGTAACGTAGGCGCACCCGTCACAGTAGAAGCCGTCAGCATCGTAGGAATTGCCTTCCCCTGGATTGTTTATGCCGCTAATGTTGTAGATCGTATTTCCGCTGATCTCTCCATACATAGCCTCGTCATACCCAACCGGACCAACGCCCTCGTACCCAATCGCGTCGATGCCGATGTTGTCGTTGTCGTGGACTAAGTTGTTGGCGATTGTAAAATGGGTGACGTTACCGTCCACGTTTACAGATTCGCTGCTTCCGGTCTTCAGGTTGTAGACCTCATTACCTCGAATCACCAGATCACGGATAGGAGTTTGCGATGTACCGTAAGCGGAGATGCCGAAAGCGTTCCCGTTCTTTTCTTTGGAGGTCGTGATGTCGTGGACCAGATTGTTCAGCAACTGGACGCCCTTGCCCGCGCCCGTGATCCAGACGCCCGCCGGAGTGTCCGCGACTTTGCTGGTAGTGAAATTGCGGATTTCGAATCCACTGACAACGATGTAGCTCTGATTCACTACATTGATGAGACCCTGCGTCCCGTTCCCGCTCGACGGCGGGTTTGAGGTACAACACTTCAACCCCGTCCCGTCGATCACGGCAGTCTCTCCAGGGTAGCTTTGAAAAGTAATCGGCGCCGATGCCGTTCCAGAATTAGGAAAACTCACTGACTCGTAGTAAATTCCTCCGAATACATAGACCCCAGCGCCCGCGGTGACAGTATTGGCCGCATGTTGAATGGTCCGCCAGGGCGAGCCGATCGTGCCCGGGTTGCTGTCACTGCCGGCAGTTGATACATAGTAAGTGGCTCCGCTTTGTGCGGTTACCGATGGTACGAGCAGCAGTCCGATCAGCCCCAGCACTGCGAATGCGACCTTTGGTTTCAGCATAGTCAAGAGACTCGATCGTTGGTTTAGAAGTAGAACTTCAGCGCGAGCTGAATCTGTCGCGGCGCCCGCGCCGCTAGAGGAAGGCCAAATCCAGTCTGACCAAGCTCCAGAGGCGTAGGCTCGGCGCTGATCGCGCCAAACTGTCCAAACAAATAGTTCACATGGTTGAGCACGTTAAAGAATTCCGCGCGGAATTCAAAGTGTTTTTGTTCGTCGATTGCGAACTGTTTAACCAGAGAAGTGTCCCAGGTCTTATAGCCGGGTCCCTGAATGATATTGCGGCCCGCGTTTCCAAACGTTCCAAGGTTTGTATTGTCTTCAAACGCGCAAGTATTGAACAGCGTTCCCGCGACGCACGGCTTACTGTTGGGATTTCCAACCAGGTTAGGCCGCGAGCAATAGTAGCCTACTGTGCCGCCGCAATCTCCGCCGGAGACGCTATTTATATCGGTCGCCGTATAGTAGTTGCCGGTTGCCGCGGAAAAGACGCCGCTCAGTTGCCAGTTGCCTATCATCTGGTTCACCACGCCGGAAGCGTTTCCGGCAAACCCGCGTCCCCGGCCAAAGGGAAGGTCATAAACATAACTAAAAACAAAGCGGTGACGCACGTCGAAATCGGCGTTGCCATAGTTAGAATTGGGGTAACGCTGGTCTTGAAAATCTCCGTTGTTCACCGATCCCAGGCTGGCGCTGGAAGCATTATCGAGTGCGTGCGCGAAAGTGTACGCGAATTCGTACTGCAGTCCGTGAGAGTAGCGCTTCTCCAGGCGAACCTGCAGCGAGTTGTAATTCGACTGGGCGTTCGAGCGTAGGGTGTCGATCGCAACGTCGAGGGCGGGATTGCAGTTTGCTCCTCCGTCCGCCAGCGTGCAGGGGCCGGTGCCGCCCGGCGCTTCATCGTTGGCGGGACGCCGCGGCGCCGTGGGAAGCGATTCCGTCCCCAACAGAGGAACGGCTTGATTTCCATTGTAGAAAGCGAAGAGCTTCAATCCGCGAGAGCCCGCGTAGGAAACTTCAAGAACCGTGTCGGCGGGCAGTTGGTACTCCACCCCCAAGTGCCACTGCTGGGTGTAAGGCGTGACCAGATGCGGATCAAGCGAATAGAGTTCCGGTGCGTTCGGATCGCTGAGCGAGGTGAGGGGAAATCCTGCCGCCAACACGTTGAGCGGCAACCCGCCGTTATTCGCGGCCGAGATTGAGCAATCAACGTCCCCCGAATTTGCGAAAGGTGCATTACAGGGAGTGTTGAACGCTTCCGACGACATATAAGGTGGATTGAATCCCGGGCTCGGATTCGAAAATGGGCCGTTTTCCTGGCCGCCATAAAAAACGCCATAACCACTGCGGACGACGAGCTTGTTCGAGAGTTGGTAAGACAATCCAATGCGCGGCGCGAAATTGTTGCGGTCGGGCGAGATCAGTCCGCGGGAGCCATTGTTGCGAAGCGCGAGTTCGGTGCCGAGCGTCGGCGTCAATGGCGTGTTTTGTCCACTCGGAACAATCAGCGAGAGCGAGTTGAAGTCGAAGGTCGCCTGATGGTCATTGGCTTCTTTGATGGTGCTGAACAGTTCGTAGCGCAGACCCAGGTTCAAGGTCAGCCGGGGAGTCACCTTGAAGTCGTCGAGCGCATAGACCGAGTAAATCTGCCGGCGATAGTCGATATTGGGATTCACGCTGGTGATCGCACCGCCGTCGGAAATGCCCTGCATGAAACTGGCGAAAGCCTCGCCGCCGGTGCCGGGAGCGCCGGGATTGTCGTTAATAAGGAAGTTGCCGCCGAAGTCCATGTAACCTCGCGGTGCGGCCGGCTCCAGTAGGGTGAACTGTTCAAAGCGCAATTCGCCGCCGAACTTCAGCGAGTGGCGACCGTGGGTCCAGCTCAGATTATCGGTAAAGACGTAGCTGTTCTGGTGTTCCAGCGCCGGCAGATACTCCGAAGCCCCGATATTGGTGGTGCCATCGCCGAAGCTGATCGAGGGCAATCCGCCAATATTCTCGCCCGCTACGAAAGGAACTCCGGGAAACGGAATCCCGCCCGGAATTTGTTGCGCGACATCGACGGTCGAATACAGATTGTAGCGATGCGAACCGAGGTGATTGAAGCCGAAGCGAAATTCGTTGAACAGGTTGTTGCGAAAAGCGTGTACCTCGTTGGCCGCCAGGCCCTGCGCTATGTTGAGGCTGTAGCCATCCTGAAAACTGCCGCCGTCGAGGATGTTGTTGAAAGGCGAAGGTAGAAAATTGCTGTCGTGCCCATAGCTATAACGGGCAAACACACTATCCTTGGCGCCAAAGATGTAGTCCCCACGAACGTCGAACTTGTTTTCGGTTTCGGTGCGTTTTGGGTCGGAGAGGAAGTTGCCCGCGGCCTGCAATGTATCGATGCTGGCGTTGGGCGCGGGAAACAAATTCGCCAGTTCCTGCGCGAGCGGATCGATCGCGGTATTTGTACCGCTGTTACCCTGGAACTTGTTGGTTGGGACTCCGCTGGAGGTGGTGCCAATGGGCACCCCGCACGCTCCTCCGCCATTGACTGCCGAACTGGATTGCGCCTGAGTTGGATCAAAAATCTCTCCCGGATAAGTCAGGTTACCGGCGCAGTCGAGCACCCCGGCGATTGGCATTGTGGTATCCAGAAGCGAGGAGAAATCGCCATTCGCCCAGCCTGGCAGGGGAACGTTGGACACTTGCGGCAGCGCCTGGCGAATCCGGAGTCCTTCATAGTCCCCGAAAAAGAACAGTTTGTTTTTGACCATGGGGCCGCCCAGCGTAAAGCCAAACTGGTTTTGCTTGTAAGGTTGCTGGCCGTCGATATCGAAACGATTGCTGGCATCCAATTTTTCGTTGCGTAAAAACTCCCACACGTCGCCGTGGATCTGGTTGGTGCCCGACTTGATGACGGCATTCATGATGGCGCCGTTGCCGCGCCCGAATTCCGCGCTATAGGCGTTGGTCTCGACCTTGAACTCTGCAATGGCGTCCACCGCTGGTTGGACAACATAGGCAGCGCCGTTCAAAACGTCGCCCAGGTTGGCATTGTTGTCGATGCCATCGAGCAGAAAATTATTTTGCAGAGCGCGGGCGCCGTTCGCGCTGAAGCCATAACTTGTTTCGACCCGCGATCCCGGCTCAGCCGGAGCGACGCCGGTGCCGAGCAGAGCGAGCTGCGCGTAATTGCGTCCATTCAAGGGCAGGGAATTGATTCGACGGCTGTCGACGACCTGACCGAGTTCGGAGGTTTCGGTTTCGAGTTGAGGGCGTTCCCCTGTAACCGTGACGACTTCTGTGGCCATTCCCGGCTCAAGCTGCAAGTCCACGCCGACGCGATCCTGAATATTTACTTGCACCGGTCCCGCCACGGCCTTCTTGAATCCTTGCTTTTCGACCGTAACGCTATATCGTCCGATTCGCAGCGGGCTGGCGACGTATTCGCCCTGATCACTCGTGGAGACAGCGATCGCGATGCCGCGTTCTACGTCGGTGATTGTGACTTTGGCGCCCGCGACCACCGCGCCGCTTGGGTCGCGCACCAGGCCGACGATGGCTCCCGCATCTTTCTGTGCCCACAGCGGTGCTGCAAGCGCCAGGAATAATGTCAAAACCAAAGCCGAAAGAGTTTGCAGGCGAGAGATAGAGAAGAAGGACATGGCAGGGCTCCTGGTGGCTGAGCCCGAAAGTTCGCGCAGCCTTGGTTGGTCGAGCTCGAATGTTCGGTGCGTCAGCATTACAAGCTTTCGGGTGTATATTACGAACTATTACTTTTACTTTCGTTTGATATCGTTTGTCAACTGCGATATTTTGGATAACTGAAGGAGGAATCCTCGCCATGATCGCGTGCAAAAGCAAAAACGCTCTGCTCTGCGTCGTTCTCGATCTTGCGCTCGCGCTGACTGCGTGCTCGAAATTGCCTCAGTCGCCGTCGAAGACAGAGACCGCAAAGCCACAGCCCACGCATCTTTCCGAGATCAATGTGGACATCAAGCCAGGCGGACCTGCGATCTTGACCACGAGTGCGGCCGAATTTCAGGTCACGCCGGATGGTTACGTACAAGCCTTCCTGTTCGGAGATGCACGGAAAAAGGACGGCACGAAGCTTTCGTTGGATGAACCTAGTGTCGGCTCTCCGTCCGAGAGCAATTTTGTGCGTGTCGGGAATAAGGATGTGCATTTCACGCTCGATTTCCATCGGGCCCAGGTCCATGAGGCAGTAGGAAAGATGGGGATCGGCAAGCGAGTAGAGATTCCGGCGCGCCCGCTGGGCCCACCGGGAACAGACTTACAGCTTATTCTTGCCCTCGAAGTCTATGACCAGTTTCCCAACATTCTGCTGAGTTCAGTGGAATACAAGAACGCGGGCTCGACCGAAGTTGTCATCGAAAAAAGTGTGAATCAGCGGCGCCGTTTGAATGCGCGGTTGAGTAACAAAAAAGCGCACCCCTGGGAGATGTGGTCCTTTCACGGCGCCAGCTACGACTGGGGAAAAGATGACGTAGTAAAGCTTACGCCAACTTTCAACCAGCCCAACGTGATGGGAGAAATAGTCAAAGGCGGCTATGGTGGCGGTATTCCAGTGGTCGCCTTCTGGACGCGCGAGGTCGGCGAAGCGGTAGGGCACGTAGAGACGATTCCAATTGCCGCGGCGATCCCAACGAAAGTCGCAACCGATGGACGCGTTACCACCGAGGTAGATTATGCCGCCAACATCACCTTGAAGCCGGGGGAGACGTACTCTACGCCGCGCAGTTTCGTCTCGGTATTTGTCGGCGACTTCTACGAACCGCTGCGCATCTGGTCGAGCGTCTTGCAAAAAGAAGGCTGGGAATTGCCCAAGCCATCGAGCGAAGCTTACAACGTCGCCTGGTGTGGCTGGGGATATCAGGAAAACGTGACTCCCGCGCAGATGCTCGGCACGATTCCGAAGCTGAAAGAGATGGGCATCAAGTGGGTGACGCTCGACGATCGCTGGTTCGATGTCTACGGCGACTGGAATCCGCGCCCGGATACTTTCCCCGGAGACTCGATCAAAAGAATGGCGGACGATTTTCACCAGGCAGGAATGCTGGCGCAATTATGGTGGCTTCCGCTTGGAGTCGAGGATGGCCAGGGAAAATATGAATCGCACAAGTACGGAGTTGCGAAAATTGCGCAGGAGCATCCGGAATGGCTGATCCTCGACAAAAATGGCACGCACGCCCGCATGACGCGCGGCCTGGCCGTGCTCTGCCCGGCGGTTCCGGAAGTTCGCGCGTATCACAAGCAACTGACCGAGAAATTCATTCGCGACTGGGGATTCGACGGCAGCAAACTCGACAATATCTATACGGTTCCGGAGTGCTATAACCCCGCCCACCATCACAAGTCGCCGCAAGATTCCGTCAATGCCATGGGCGACGTCTATAAAGAAATCTTCCAGACCACTCGCGCGTTGAAGCCGCAGAGCGTAACCCAGAGCTGTCCCTGCGGCACTCCGCCATCGCTCGCGTGGCTGCCGTTTATGGATCAGGCAGTGACCGCCGATCCCGTGGGCGCGGTCCAAGTGCGGCGCCGGATCAAAATGTATAAGGCTTTGTTGGGACCCGAATCAGCGGTCTACGGCGATCACGTCGAGTTATCGGCAATGACCAAAGTAGGCAGAGACTACGTGGAACACGGTGACGATTTTGCCTCCACCATCGGCACCGGAGGCGTGGTGGGAACGAAATTTGTCTGGCCCGACCCCGGCCCGAAATTCAAAGACGTCAATCTGACCTCCGCGAAAGAAAAACTTTGGAAAAAATGGATCGCCTTGTACAACCAGAAGATGCTGTCGAAGGGAGAGTTCGAAGACCTTTACGTAACCGGCTACGACGTGCCCGAGGGATACGCCATCGCGAAAGACGGCAAAATGTATTACGCATTCTTTTCCAGCGCCGCATGGAAAGGTGAACTCCAATTGCGCGGGCTGAAGGCAGGGAAGTATCGAGTAACCGATTATGGAGAAGCAAAGGATCTAGGTTCGATCGACGTCGCAGCCAGCGGAGTGGCGCAACTGCCGACCGAGTTCAAGGACCATCTATTGCTCGAGGTTAGCCCCGAGCCGTAAGGACGGAACGTGGGCTTCACGCCAACGCATAGAGATATTCAACAAAAGAGCGCACAGCTCCATCAATCCCCTCAACCTTTGGATTGCTGGACTCGATCAGATAATACTCATTCGGAGCATGAGCCCCCGTCCCATGCCCCAATCCAAAATGGCCGGCCGGAAGACGGAGCGGTTCGGAAGTGAAGATGTACCCCGGCCAAGAGCCAGCCGATCGCGGCCACAACGCCGGATCCTGACCGAGCTTTCGGTACGTCGCCATCTGCGCCTGAATGAGCTTCGAATCCGCCGATGTCTGGGTCGGATCGTATCCACCACTCATATTCACCTCGATGTCGCCAAAACCGTGTTTTGCCAGATGCTCTTTCAGCAACTCTAATGTGCCGGCAGCCGTCATGTCAGGTACGAGCCGCATATCGATCTTCGCGACAGCGCGATGCGGCAGAACGGTCTTGCCGCCCGGACCGGTATAGCCTCCGACCAGGCCCTCAATGTTGATGGTGGGTTGAGATTCGAGCAGCACCAGCGAATCCAGCCAGTTTTTATCGTGGACCCAATGCTCCACTCCAAGCTGCTTCTTCACCATCGTTTCACTGCGGCGGGCCGCCACCTCTTGAACCATCTTCATCTGCTCGGGAGTGAGCGGCTTTGCCTTATCAAAAAAGCCTGCCACTGCTGGCGTGTGTCCATCCGCCTCGATCAGCGTGTTGAGCGCTTGTACCAGGTGCCACGACGGGCTGTCCACCTGCGCCTCAAGGCTGGAATGCACGTCATGCTTGGGCCCCCGGCCCCAGCGCTCTCCGCTGGATACCAGTTCGAGCTCAACCACACCCTTCGCGCCGAGTGTTACTTCCAGGCCTCCGTTGGCGTCCTGCCCAGCCTCGGGCATGAAAACCGCCGTGCACTTTTTCAAGGCAGCCATGACCTTCGGGTTTCGGACAATCTCCGGAAAGTGGGTCGACCCAATCTCTTCTTCTCCCTCGCATACGAGCACGAGATTTACGGGCAGTTTTTTCCCCGCCGCTTTGAAAGCATGAAGCGCCCCGAGGAATGCAGTTTCGGGACCCTTCTGATTCACGGCGCCGCGACCGACGCAAATCCGGCCCAAGCCTTCTTTATCGACAATGCGCCCCTCCAGCGGAGGCGAAGACCATTCCGACGGATCGAATTGCTTCACGTCATACATGAAGTAAATCCCTACGCTGGTGGCGGCGCCCGCATCGAGCGTACCGAAAACGCCCGGCTTGCCCGACGTGGGCAGAATCTCAACACTCCCGAACCCTGCCTCGCGAGCGAGTTGCGCCATATATTCAGGACCCTGCGGATAGTTGTGATTCTCGGCCGCGATCGACGGCAAGGCGATCCAGTCCTGGAGACGCTTCACGTTTTCGTCATGCAGCTTCGGTACTTGACTCAACACCGATGGCAGATCGGAATTGTCCGCCGAGAATGCGGATTTT
>OBLW0100000705.1_pt1 | contig 28566 bp, 29 predicted proteins | sample 1520161 | NCBI WGS metagenome assembly OBLW01 (sample SAMEA3539309, study PRJEB22396) | soil metagenome | biome: tundra; feature: field; material: soil | place: USA | collected 2010-05 | depth 0.15 m
CCACCGAGATCTACACTCTTTCCCTACACGACGCTCTTCCGATCTGGCGCATTCCCTCGTGCGACCGGTCGCTTCGAGACTCTGCGCTCGAGCGACGGGTGCCGCGATGTGACCGGTCAAGTGGAGCAAGACCGCTGCTGGCTGAAGTACGGGCTGGGCGAGATCGCCGCCCGGCCCTGGCACTGGCTCGCGCTCGTACCGGCGAAACTCGGGTTCACGTTCGATCACGAGTCGTTCGCCGTCGAGTACCTCCACGAAGCGCGACCCGAGGCGTGGCCGGCGGAGACGCGCGAGGGCGCGCGGGAGGCCACGACGCTCGCGCATCGCCTCCTGCTCGTCGCGGCCGCGCTAGGAGCCGTGGCGTATCCCATCACGCGGAGCTCGCGGGCTGCCGCCACGCAAGGAGCGCTCCTCGCGGCGGTCGCGGGGCTCGTCGTGGTGGGTCTCTCGACCGACTCGCCGTCGTTCTGGCCGCTCGCCGTCTTCGCCGCGGGGGTTCCCTGGTTGCCGCTACCGGGGCGTCCCGGCGCGCCCTCCGCGATGCGGCTCGCGCTCTCGCTCCTCGCGACGACGTTGTTCACTCACGCCGTCTTTTTCGGTGAGGACCGCTATCACGTGGTGGTCACACCTGTGCTCGCGCTTCTCGCTGCTGCGGCGCTCCGCCCCATCTCGCGCGCTGCGTCGCTGTCTCGCAGCGGTCTCGCGTAACGCCAAGGCAGCGCAAACCTTGAGGTCGGCGTGGGTCTGCTAAGGTGCGCCACGAAAGGACGATGTAATGAACCGCACCCGGACCATTCTCTCTTCTCTTGCCGTCGTCGCAGGCTCGGCCATCCTCTCGCTCGCCTCGCTCGCCTCGCTCGCCTCGACCGGTTGTTCGTCTCCTTCGGGCCCGCCCGTTGTCACGGTACCGACGGATGTCTCGTTCGCGAAAAACGTGATGCCGATCTTCGTTGCAAGCTGCACAATCAGTGGCGCGTGCCACGGGCAGATGAATAACTCGTCGGAAGAGAACCTGTATCTCGGAGACCACACCACCAATACGCCCACCACCATCATGCAGACGTACATGGGTCTTGTCGGCGTCGCGTCCGTCGAGGACCCGGGCATGCCGCTCGTCACGATAGGCGAACCGTCGAAGAGCTATCTCTCGCACAAGGTCGTCGGCGACCAGGACACCCTGGACTCCGAGTGCGCGATGACGACCCCCCTCTGCGTCTTGGGGTGCACGACGCAGAAGCCCTGCGGAGTCTTCATGCCCTGGAACGGAGTGCAACTCGCTCAGAGCAGCGTCGACACGATCAACAACTGGATCACGCAGGGCGCGAAGTACAACTAGTCCCGCCCGTACCCGGGACGACGTGGCGGACCGTATGCGGCCCCTTTTGGCTTCGATCTTCGTAGTGTGGGCCCTCGCCACGATCGGCTGTTCTTCTTCGAGCTCGCCCTCGCAGTCGCCCGACGGCGGGGGCGGCGCGCCGGGAACCGTCTCCTTCGCGACGAACGTGATGCCGATCTTCCTCGCGAGCTGCACGAGCAGCTCCGCGTGTCACGGGCAGCCGGGCAACACGGGCGAAGCGAACCTGTATCTGGGCGACAGCACCGCCAACACGCCCGCGATCATCGCGCAGGTCTACAAGGGGCTGGTCGGTGTCAGCGCGATCGAAGACCCCGCGTTGGACCTCGTGACGGCCAAGGACGACGCGAAGAGCTACCTCTGGCTGAAGCTCGACGCGAACTGGACGTCCGGCGGCCAGAACGCCTTCGCGTCCGACTGCGCCAAGGGGACGTGCACCGCCCTGACGTGCACTCCGAACACGCCCTGCGGAACGTCGATGCCGTACCTCGGAATGACCCTCGACCCCGACAAGATGGCCCTCATCAGCGGCTGGATCGCCGCGGGCGCCCCGGACAACTAGCGGTCGGTCCGACCATCGCCCGCGCTCTTCTCAGGCGCGTGATACCGTGCCCGCATGATCGGCCGGCTGACCGGCAAGGTGATCGCCCATGAGGCCGACGGCAGCATCGTGCTCGACGTGGGCGGCGTCGGCTACGAGCTCGCCGCGCCCATCGGCACGCTGGGTCGGGCGCGCCCCGACGACACGGGGCGAGTGACGCTCTTCGTGCACACCCACGTGCGCGAAGACGCGCTCGCGCTCTTCGGGTTCGCCGACGAGGGCGAGCGCCTGGCCTTCCGGGCGCTCCTCGGCGTGTCGAACGTCGGGCCGAAGATCGCCGTCGCCGTGCTCGGCGCCCTGCCGGCCGCGGAGCTCGCGCGCGCCATCGCGCGCAAGGACCTCTCGGCGCTCACGTCGGTGTCGGGGATCGGCAAGAAGATCGCCGAGCGCCTGCTGCTCGAGCTGAGAGACAAGCTCCCTCTCGCGCCCGTTCACGTCACGGTGCCCGTGGGCACGGGGCCGGCCGCGCCGCGCACGGCGGGCGACGACGAAGAGCGCCTACGCACCACGCTGACGGGCATGGGCTTTCGCCCCGCCGAGGCCGACCGCGTGGTCGCGACGATCGGCGACCGGATTCACGCGGCGCCTCTGCCCGAGCTCCTCCGCGAGGCGCTGGCGCTCCTCGCCAAGTGACCGTCATGCCGGATAAACTGGCGCGCTGGTGAGTGGCTCGCAGAGTGGCTCGCAGGGCGAGCCCGAGGCGTCGGAGGCGATCCGGTTCATCGACGCCCATCGCGAGCGCTTCGTCCGCGAGCTCGTCGAGTGGGTCCGCGTGCCGTCGGTGTCCAGCCAACCCTCTCAACGCGCTCCCTTCGTGAGGACGATCGCCGACGCGACGGGCAAGCCGTGCCTGCTCATGGGCTTCGGACAGCCCGACGAGAACTCGCACGCGCCGAACGAGTGGCTCGACCTCGAGAACTACCACCTCGGCATCAAGAGCGCGGCTTACCTCTACGACGAGATCGCGCGCGATGTGACCGCGAACCCTGCTGGCCCTGGCGCCGAATCCGGCTAAGGTCGTCGGCCGGATGGCGAAGAAGACGAAGTCGGCCAAGGGGGCTGCGAAGGCTCGGCCGAGGCGGGAACGGCGCTTCGAACCGCGCGCCAGCGCACAACCGAGCGTCGTCTACGTGTTCGGCGCCGCCGGCGCGCTGCTGATGGGGGCGGGCGCGTGGGAGCAGTTCGGCGCGCTCCTGTCGGACGCGGGCCCCGACCCGCTCAAGGCGGCGCCCTACATCCTCGCGGCTGGCGCCGTGCTCGCCGGGATCGCGATCTGGATCGGGACGAGCGCAGAGCCGATCCTGCGCGTCGGCGACAGCGGCCTCGCGGTCGAGAAGAGCGGCGTGCGGCGCATGCCCTGGTACGCCATCGAGCGCGTCGAGTGGCGCGACGAGACCGTCCGCGTCACCGGGAAGGACGACGCGGGCGTCGCCATGACACTCGACGCGCCCCTCGGGAGCCACCCGCAGGCCGCAGCCTGGATCGCGAAAGAGGCGCGGGTGCGCGTCCCGGCCGTGGTCGACGTGCCCACCGACGCGGCGCTCCCGGACGCGCTGGCCGACGCGGGGCAGTCGCTCCCGCTCGAGCCTCCCCAGGTGGTCGGCCGACATTGCGCCGAGAGCGGCAAGGTGATCTCGTACGAGCCCGACGCGCGCGTGTGTCCGCGGTGCGAGCGCGTCTTTCACAAGGCGCACGTCCCCGAGGTCTGTCCGTGCGGTGCCTCTCTCGCGGACCTCCGCGCGGCCCCGGCCTGACGCGCGCCTGACGCCCGGGGAGAGACAGAGCCAGCGCATGCGCTAAGCTCGGCCGCGCCATGACCAGCCTTCGCGAAGTGTTCATCGTCGACGCCGTGCGCACTCCCATCGCGCGATTTCGGGGCGGGCTCGCGACCGTTCGCGCCGACGATCTCGCGGCCCACGTGCTCGTCGCGCTCGGGCGTCGCAACGCGGCGCTCATCGAGCGGCTCGAGCAGGTCACGTTCGGCGCGACAAACCAGGCGGGCGAAGACAACCGCGACGTCGCGCGCATGGCGGTGATCCTCGCGGGGCTGCCGTTCGAGGTGCCGGCCGTCACCGTGAACCGCCTCTGCGGGTCGGGCCTCGAGGCGGTGTGCGACGCGGCGCGCCGGGTGGCCACGGGCGACGCCGACGTGGCGGTTGCGGGTGGCGTCGAGAGCATGACGCGCGCGCCGTTCGTCTTCGGCAAGACGGACGAGGCGTTCTCGCGCACGGCGCCGAAGGTGTTCGACACCACCCTGGGCTGGCGCTTCGAGAACCCGAAGATGGCCGAGCGCTTCCCGCTCATGTCGATGGGCGAGACGGCCGAAGAGGTCGCCGCCAAGTGGAAGATCGGGCGCGAAGAGCAAGACGCCTTCGCGGTGGCGTCGCAGAAGAAGGCCGCGGCCGCCGTGGCCGCGGGGGTGTTCGATCGCGAGATCGTGCCGGTGCAGGTCCCGCAGAAGAAGGGCGAGCCGGTGCTCTTCGCGAAAGACGAGTCGCCGCGGGGCGACACGACGCTCGAGGCGCTCGCCAAGCTGCCCACGGTGTTCCGCAAGGGCGGCACGGTGACGGCGGGCAACAGCTCGCCCCTCAACGACGGGGCCTCCGCGGTGCTCCTCGCGAGCGGCGACGCCGTCCGCGCGCAGGGTCTCGAGCCGCTGGGGCGCATCGTATCGAACGCGACCGCCGGCGTGCACCCGAACACCATGGGCGAGGGCCCGATCCCCGCCGGCACCAAGGCGCTGGTCCGCGCCGGCCTCAAGTCGAGCGAGCTCGATCTGGTCGAGCTGAACGAAGCCTTCGCGTCGCAGGCGCTCGCCTGCATCCGCGGCCTCGAGCTCGATCCCACCCGCGTCAACGTGAACGGCGGCGCCATCGCGCTCGGTCACCCCATCGGCTCGAGCGGCGCCCGCATCCTGGGGACTCTCGTCTGGGCCATGAAGGCGCGCGGCGCCCGGCGGGGAATGGCCGCCCTCTGCATCGGCGTCGGCCAGGGCATCGCCATGGTGGTCGAGCGCTGAAGGCGCTACACCGGGGGGGTTCCCGATGTCCGAACCCGCGCTCGACGCCGCTGAACATCCGTATGCGTCCTTCGTGCACCTGGTGCAGAAGCCGGCGCGCTACCTGGGAGGCGAGTTCGGCGCGCGGCGAAAGGCCTGGGGCTCGGTAGAGGCGCGCGTCTGCCTCGCGTTCCCCGACGTCTACGACATCGGGATGAGCCACCTGGGGTTCAAGATCCTCTACAAGATCCTGAACGACGACCCGCGCACGCTCGCCGAGCGTGCGTACGCGCCGTGGCTCGACATGGAGGCGCAGCTGCGCGCGCGGGGGCTCCCGCTGGTGTCGAGCGAGAGCGCGCGGCCGCTCCGCGACTTCGACGTGGTCGGCTTCTCGCTGCAGTTCGAGCTGACGTACACCAACGTGCTCACGATGCTCGACCTCGGGGGCATCCCGCTCCGGAGCGAGGCGCGTGGCGAAGACGACCCGCTGATCCTCGCCGGCGGCCCGTCGGCCACGCACCCCGAGCCCCTCTCGGCGTTCGTCGACGCGATCGTCATCGGCGACGGCGAAGAGCGCACCAGCGAGGTCGCGCTGGTGTGGACGCGGGCGAAGCAGGCCGGCGTCCGGCGGGTCGAGCGCCTTCACGCGATCGCGCGCCTCGCCGGCGTGTACGTGCCCGCGCTCTACGACACGAAGGTCGAGCCCGACACGGGGTTCACCGTGGTCGATCGCGCGCGCGTCGAGGGCGCGCCGCTGCCGGTCGTGCGCACGATCGTCGACGACCTCAATCGCTTTCCCTTCCCCGACGACTCGCCCATCGGCGGGCCGGAGGCGATCTTCGACCGCATGTCGATCGAGATCGCGCGCGGCTGCACCGAGGGGTGTCGCTTCTGCCAGGCCGGCATGATCTACCGGCCCGTTCGCGAGCGCGACCCCCAGCAGATCGTCGACACCGTGGTCAGCGCGGTCAAGAAGGCCGGGTACGACGAGGCGAGCCTGACGTCGCTCTCGACCGCGGACTACTCGTGCATCGCGCCCCTGGTGAAGAAGGTGGCCGACGCGCTCACGCCCAAGCGCGTCTCGCTCGGCGTCTCGAGCTTGCGGGCCTACGGGCTCGAAGAAAACGTGCTCGACGACGTGGCGCGCGTGCGGGCCACGGGCGTCACCTTCGCGCCCGAAGCCGGCTCGCAGCGGATGCGCGACGTCATCAACAAAAACGTCACCGAGGAGCAACTCTGGGAGACCGCCGAGCGCGTCTTCTCGCGCGGCTGGCAGACGATGAAGCTCTACTTCATGATCGGTCTCCCGACCGAGCAAGAAGAAGACGTCCGCGAGATCCCGCGCGTCGGCGGCCGGGCGCGCGCTATCGGCAAGCGCGTGAAGAAGGAGCTCGGCGCGCCGGGCTCGCCCAAGGTGACCGTGAGCGTCTCGACGCACGTGCCCAAGCCGCACACGCCGTTTCAGTGGTGCGCGATGGACGCGCCCGCCTCGATCCGCGAGAAGCAGGGCTGGCTCGAACAAGAGGCGCGCGCCGCGAACGTCGAGCTCAAGATGCACGACGCCGAGACGTCGTGGCTCGAGGGCGTCTTCGCCCGCGGCGACCGCCCGCTCGGCGCCGTGCTCGAGCGCGCGTACCGCGCCGGGGCGCGCTTCGACTCGTGGGAAGACCAGAAGAAGATGCCCATCTGGGAAGCGGCCTTCCGCGCCGAAGGCATCGACCCCGCGACGTACCTCGGGACCATTCCGGTCACCGCGCGCCTGCCGTGGGACCACATCGACGTGGGCCTCGAAGAGGGCTTCTTGCTCCGCGAGTACCGCAAGGCGCTGAAGAACCGGCTCTCGCTCCCGTGCGGGAAGGTCGCCGGCGCGTTCGTGCACGCGACGAACCTCGCCGCCGCGAACGCCGAGGACAAGAAGCTCGTCTGCTACGACTGCGGCGTCGCCTGCGACCTGTCGGCGATGCGCGACCAGCGCCTCGTGTACCTGCGCACGCTCGGCGCCGAGGAGCCGCGCCCGCCCGCCGCGAAGCCGCAGCCGCGCGCGAAGGGGCCCCCTCCGCGCATCGTGCAGAGCGAGGCGCGGCGCTACCGCTTCGTCTACGAGAAGATCGGGGCCGCGGCGTTCCTGTCGCACCTCGACGTGATCCGCGCGCTGCCTCGCTCGTTCCGGCGCCTCGAGCTGCCGCTCTTCTACTCGTCGGGGTTCCACCCGAAGCCGGACATGGTCTTCAGCCCGGCGCTGTCGCTGGGCGTCTCGAGCCTGTGCGAAGTGGTCGACATGAAGCTCGCCGCCGACGTCGACGCCGAGGCGGTGCTCGACGACCTCACCGCGGGCGCGCAGCCCGGCCTGCGGTTCGTGCGCGGCCAGCGCCTCGGGCCAGACGATCCGGGGATCTCCAGGGTGATCGACACCGCCCGCTACGCCGTCGGCATCCCTCGCGCCGCGCTGGCCGAGCGCGGCGGCGAAGACTGGCTGCGGGAGCGGATCGCGCTGGGGCTCGCCGCCTCCGAGCTCCTCGTCGTGCGGCGCATCGACGGCATCGGCAAGCGGGTCGACGTCCGCGACTTCCTGCGCACGATCGCCGTCAAGCCCGAGGCCCTCGACGGCCTGTCGCGGGCGGGCATCACCGGCGATCTCGTCACGCTGGCCGTCGAGGTCGACGTGCGCGGCTCGGGCGGCGTGAAGATCTCCGAGGTCGTCGAGGCGGTGCTCGATCCCGAGCTCCCGAACCGCGCGGTGCGCGTCGCGCTCGGCAAGCGACTGCCCGACGGCACGCTGGCCACGCCGATGGACCTCGCGCACCTGCGCAAGCCGCGTACGGTCGTCGCCGGCGTCGCCGAGGCTGCGGGTGAACTCGCGCCATAGCCGCCACGCGCTCCGCTTGGAGGCCATGCCGCTCACTCCGGAGGAGAGGGAGATGGGCCGCAGAGGCGCAGAGAGAGCGCAGAGCCGTGAGAGGGGTTCGGGACGTGAGCGACTCGCGCGCGACCGATGATCTCGGCCCAAGAAGTATGGGTGCCAGCACGGGGGACGCACTGCGACATCTGGATGAAATGATTCAGCAGGCCGCCGCCATTCCTGCACTGCGTCAACCGATCTCCACATGGAATCGGTTCTCATCGTTCGCGATGAACGAGGCCGTAAGGCGCTCGGCGCTGTTCATTTGCGTTCTGGTGGCTGCCTTCGCGACCTATACGCAACCACAGATCGGCTGGCCGCTGAGCCTACCGTGCTAGAGCACCGATCAGGTTGTTTCGCCTGAAATTCCGACCCCTTACGTGCAGGGGATCGCGCGCGAAGCGGTCGGCTTCGCTCGTGACCGGGTCTCTCGCGCCGAGAGATTCACGAGCTTCGCCAAGGGCCGCATCCTTCGGCGGGGCAGGGTGATGGCTCGCGCTGATAGGGCGATCGGCTTCGTGGAGGCGTGGGCTCCCCTCGCTGAGCGGCTCGACGGTCGGGCGAGCCGATCGGGCTGCTTCGCTGAGCGACGCGTCTCTGAGACGAGCGGATTGGGCCGCTTCGCTGAGGGACGGGTCTCTCAGGCGAGCGGATTGGGCCGCTTCGCTGAGGGACGGGTCTCTCAGGCGAGCGGATTGGGCCGCTTCGCTGAGGGACGGGTCTCTCAGGCGAGCGGATTGGGCCGCTTCGCTGAGGGACGGGTCTCTCAGGCGAGCGGATTGGGCCGCTTCGCTGAGGGACGGATTCCTCAGGTGAGCTGATGGGGCTACGCCGCCGACGATTGGCTCATTGGGGCGAGCGGATCGGCCTTCCTCGGCGACGGACGTCTCCCTTGCGCGAGCTGACCGTTCGGCTTCGCCAGGAGTGCGTCCTTCGGATGCTGCTGAGGACGGGACGTCGCGCGCGCGGAAACAAGGCCGGTGAAGAACAAGGCGTTTGCCGAGCGCACCCGCGATGGCCGCGAGGTCCTCGGGGTCGCCGTACGGACATATCCATTCGGTAGCACCCCGTTACTACCGCCACAAACGCACGCGGGGGGGGCGAACGGACCCTTGCCGCACGAAACCTCTGGTCCCCAGGGGAAGTCCCGCCCACCCGGCGTCGACACCGTTTGCCCGCCCTCGGGGGCGCCGGCTCTGCGTGCGTTTCGGCGCCGCTCGATGCTAAAGATGGCCATGGCACGGACTTCGATCGACCTCGACGCGCTGGTCAGCCGCGTCGACGATCTGGTGCGCACGCACGGGGCGGTCCCCCGCGGCGAGCTCCGGACGATCAAGCGCCATCTTCCCGCGATCGCTCCACGACTCGTTGCGCGCGGGCTCGAGGTGGGCTCGAGCGTTCGTCGGCCCCTCGAGGCGCAGCTGCTCGACCTGGCGAAGGGCGGGTTCCTGCCGAGGAAGGGGCTCGAGCGGCGCGTGGCCGGCGCTTCGGCTCGCGAGGTCAAGGAGGCCGCCGAGCGTCTCGTTCGACGAGGGGCGCTGGTCGACGTGGTGCGTGAGTCCGGGCCGGGCCTGGTGGCTCCGAGCGGGGACGTGCTGGATGCGATGGATCTGGCCGAGCTCCTCCGCTGCTTGTCGAAGGTCGAGAAGCTGGTGCGCCGGGCGCGACCCGCACGCGGAATGCGCCCGACCGTCCTGCGCGGGGATGTGAGCGCGCCGCTGGCGCGGTGGATCGTGCCGGCGAGCGACTCGGCGCCGGCGCCGCAGGCGGAGTCGTTGCGCCAGGCAGAGTCCTCCCCGCTCGTCGAGGCGTTGGCGCGCGAGATTCGAAAGCGGTCCCGCGAGACCTCGCTCCCGATCCGGGTCCCCGAACTTTTGCGCGCTACGGGAACCCCGGTGGAAGAGGGCAAGCGAGCGCTGATCGACGGCGCAGCGAGAGGTCTCTTCGAGCTCGAGCCGGAGAGCGGGATGGGCCGGCTGTCGGGTGAGGACGCCGAGCTCTGTCCCCCTGGGCCCATGGGGACGCGCCTGTCCTGGGTCGTTGTCCGCGACGCGAAAGGGAACCACTGATGACGATGGCGGAGGAGATCTCACTGCAGGCGACGCCGTTCGCAGAAGACTTCGTCGACGTGCCCGCGCTCAACGCGCGCGTCTCGACGCACCTCCTCGAGCGAATCGAGCGCGTGCGGCTCGCTGCGCAGGCCGGTGAGAACGTCGCGTCGAAGGCCATCGCCATCCTCGGACCGGCGGGCGGCGGCAAGACCCATCTCTTCTCGCGGCTGTCGCACCAGGCCGACTCGCGGCCGACGCTCGTCCTCTTGCGCCCTTACTTCGGCCTGACCGTCACGCTTCGCGATGTCCTCGCGGCGGTCATCGATCAGCTTTGCCTCCCCGTGCACGGCGCGGACCGGACGCAGCTCGACGCCATCGTGTCGCACTGGGCGGCGGCGGGAGGCGCGGAGGCGGCGGTCGGCGCCGTCGTCTCGCGGATCCCCGAGGTGGCCCCGGCGGCGCATCTCGTGCGCGCCCTCATCGAGCTGCGCGGACGCGAGCCCTCGGCGATGTGGAGTGAACTCGCCTGGCTCTCCGGTCGCGAGCCGCGCGCCGGGGCCGATGGCGCCTCATCGGGCCTCGGCGAGGGAGACGTCCTTCACGTGCTGCGGATCGTCGGCGTGCTCGCGGCGCCGGTGGCGCCGGTCGTCCTGACGTTCGATCAGCTCGAGAATCTGGCCGGCGACGACGACACGCGCGTCCTGGCTTACGGCAACCTGGTGAGCGAGATCGTCGACTCGCTGCCCGCGTTCACGGTCGTGCAGCTGGCGCTCACGAGCGAGTGGATGCAGTACATCGAGCCTAGGCTGAGCCTCCCGCAGAAGACGCGCCTCGCGCACGAGACGTTCGTCCTCGAAGCGCCGGATCGCAAGGAGCGAGAGCTCCTGCTGCGCGCGTGGCACCAGCGGCTGGTGCCTATGGAGGGAGCGCAGCGTAAAGCGCGTTTCCCGAGCCCGCTGTCCGCCGTCGAACTGGATCAGCTCCTCGGCGCGCCCGGGATGACTCCGCGGATTCTGCTCTCGGCGCTCGCCCGCGCGATCTCCGGACAGCCCGTGCGGCTCGAGGGCCTCGACTCGCCGCATTCCGGCGTCGGCGCCGGCATGGGCGCCCTCTGGAACGACGAATACGAGCGCGTGTGCGCCGAGCAACGAGACAAGGACCGATCGAATCTCGCCTTCGACGCCGCGGAGCTCGCGGAGGCGTTGACGAGCGCGCTGGGTATCGCGTCGCACCTGGCGATCAGCCACAGGACCGAGCGCGATCGCGTGACGACCTGGGTCAAGGCGCCGGGGCACGAGCTGGCCATGGTGTACCTGACTTCGACTCACCACGGTTCGGTGGCCGCGACGCTGGCGAAGGCCGCCGAGCTCGCGCGGAGCACCAAGGTCGTCGTCGTGCGCGAGAAGCGTTTCGAGTTTCCGAGCACCTGGGAGACGGTGCAGGAGCGCAGGTCCGCCTTCGAGCGCCTGCCGAACGCGCGCTGGCTATGGATCGAGGGTGAGGATCTCGCGCGGTGCCTCACGCTGGCGCGACTCCTCAGCAAGGCCCGCGCGAAGAAGCTGCACGCCGCCGGCTCGGGTGACCCGCTCGCGCCGGATCTGGTTCGCGAGGCGGTGCTCCGCATGCAGGTGCCCGGCGTGTGGCCGAGCGTCTCCTCGATCACGCGATGGCTATCGGACATTCCGCGGGACAGTCCGCCGGCCGTCCGGGACACGCCCGTGGCTTCCGCCGCGCCGTCTCCCGCGCCCGCCAGCGCGCCCGTTCCCGTGTCTGCATCGGCGACCCCGTCGCCGCCGACGCTGCGAGAGTGGCTCGCGCAGGGCCGGGCTCTCGGACGGTCGGCCGCGGGCCGCTGGGTCGAGAAGGTTCGAGCGCTCGTCGGCCGAGACGAAGATCGAGGTTCTGGGGACTAGCCGCCGTCGCCCTCGGGCTGCGGAGTGTCCCGCTTGACGCCCGTGGCCAGGTCGATGAGATCGTGGGGTGTGAATCACGGGGACCCAAGCGTCGCCGGCGTCCAGGAGGGGGAGATCCTGGACGGCAAGTATCGCGTCGAGCGGGTACTCGGCATCGGCGGAATGGGCGTCGTGGTCGCCGCGCATCACCTTCAGCTCGACGAGCGGGTCGCGCTCAAGTTCCTGCTCCCCCAGTCGCTCGGCGACGCAGACGCCGTCGCGCGGTTCATCCGCGAGGCGCGCGCCGCCGTGAAGATCAAGAGCGAGCACGTCGCGCGCGTCACCGACGTGGGCGTCCTCCCGAACGGCGCTCCGTACATGGTGATGGAGTACCTCGAGGGGGGAGATCTCGCGGCGTGGATCCAGCAGCGCGGCGCCCTCCCCAGCGAGCAAGCGGTCGATTTCGTGCTCCAGGCGTGCGTCGCCCTGGCCGAAGCGCACGCGCTCGGCATCGTTCACCGAGACCTCAAGCCCGCGAACCTGTTCTGCGTGCAGCGCTCGGACGGGCAGCTCTCGATCAAGGTGCTCGACTTCGGCATCTCGAAGGTCGCGGCCTTGGCCGGGAGCGGGCCGAGCATGGCGATGACCAAGACCGCCTCGCTCATGGGCACGCCGTTCTACATGTCGCCGGAGCAGCTGCGTTCGTCGAAGGACGTCGACGCGCAGACTGACATCTGGGCCCTCGGCGTCATTCTCTTCGAGCTCATTTCGGGCCGGCCGCCGTTCCAGGGCGACTCGATCACCGAGCTGGCCATCAAGATCAACAACGAAGCCCCGCCGGCCATGCGCACCTTGCGGCCCGACGTGCCAAACGAGCTCCAGCTCGCCGTCTTGAAGTGCCTCGAGAAGGACCGCCGCCACCGGTTTCGCACCGTGGCGGACCTGGCGCAGGCGCTCCTCCCGTTCGCCCCGAAGCGCGCGCACGGGACGGTCGAGCGCATCTCGGGCATCCTCCAGGGGTCGCGCGTCTCGACGAACGCCTCGGGCGCCTTGCCGGCGATGGAGCTGTCAGGGGAGCGAATTTCCACCGGCACGCTGCCGGCCACCGGGCGCACTACCGGCGGCCCCGGCGCAGCCGGCCGCCCCCGCGGCAAGGCGGGCCTGGTCGCGGGCATCCTCGGGGCGCTGGTCCTGCTCGTCGCCATCGCCGGCTCGTTCGTCGTGTGGAAGCGCGTCACGCCACAAGGCGAGGGCGCCCAGGCGACGGCGACTTTGGCGCCCGTGCCCTCGCCGTCGCCGTCGGCCCCGCCGCGAGCAACGACCGCAGAGGCGCCCACGGCGGCCGTTCCGGCGATCGCCAGCGCGGCGCCGATCGCGGCCCTCTTGCCTTCCGCGGAGCCCTCGCCGACCGTCCCCGCTCCCGCAAGGGGCGTGGGCACCGCCAGGCCCGTGGCCACCGCATCGCCGCCGAAGAGGAAGCCGGTGCCTCAGGCCGTAGCCACCGTCGCGCCGACCGCGCCGACCGCGCCGTCGGAGCCGCCCGCGGCCAAGTGCGATCCGCCCTACTACTTCGACGCCAACGGCAACCGCATCTTCAAGAAAGAGTGCCTATGACCCTCGGACGCCGCCGGCGACGCGCTTCGAGCGCCCTGACCGCGTCGCTGGCCGCTGCAATGCTCCTCTCGGCGTCCGCGTTCGCCGACGTGACCAAGGAGCAGTGCATCGACGCCAACGGCCAGGCGCAGGAGCTCCGGCGCGAGGGCAAGCTCGCGGCCGCGCGAGAGCAGCTGCGTCTGTGCGGGAACCCGAAGTGCCCGGCGATGGTGCGCGACGACTGCGCCAAGCGGCTCGACGAGGTCGACAAGGCCCAGCCCACGGTGGCTTTCACCGTAAAGGACGCGACCGGCGCCGACGTCACCGCCGTCAAGGTCATGGTCGACGTGCCAGCCGCTCGCGTCCAAGCTCGACGGGACGGCGCTCGCCGTCGACGTCGGCGAGCACGTCTTCACGTTCGAGGCCGCGGGCGAGCCCGTGGTCACGCGACGGCTTGTCCTGACCGAGGGAGAGAAGGGCCGCCACGAAAGCATTGCCATCGGCCCGGCCGCGCCACCTCCGGTGCCTACCCCCTCGCCGGGAACGGAGAACACGGCTCCCGGCGCGCCGGCGCCCGCGTCGGGCGGCGGAATGGGCACGCGAAAGGTCCTTGGCCTCGTCCTGGGCGGCGCCGGCGTCGCGGGAGTGGGCGTGGGCAGCGTGTTCGGCCTCATGGCCATCTCGAAGAAGAACCAGCAGACGACCGATTGCGGCACGTCGGCGACATGCTCTGCCGAGGGTCACGCGCGGGCCCTCGACGACCACTCGTCGGGAATCACCGACAGCACGATCGCCACCGTCACCTTCATCGCCGGCGGCGCGCTGCTCGCAGGAGGCGCCGTCCTCTTCTTCACGGGCGGCCACGCGTCCGAGGGCGCGGAGTCCGCATGGCGCGTGGTGCCGAGCGTCGGACCGAGCGGTGGCGAGGTCCTCGTCCGGGGGGCGTTCTGATCGTGAAGAGATTCCTTGCTATCGCCGGCCTGTGCCTCGTTGTCGCGGCCTGCGCGAGCCTCGTGGGGGTTTCCCGACGTCCCGGACCCGGCGGACGGCGTCGGCGCCGATGGCGGTCCCGCCTCGAGCGGCGTGGGCTCGAGTGGCGTGGGCGCGAGCGGCGTGGACGCGAGCGGCGTGGGGGGCGAGAGCAGCGGCACCGTCGAGATTGGCGACGGAAGCGGCATCGGCGACGGCAGCCCGGGTTCGAGCAGCGGCCCAGACCTCGGGCCGGACGGCGCGCCTGGATCCAGCGGCGGAACGGATGCGCGCGCAAGCAGCGGTTCCGGTTCCGGAAGCGGCTCCGGCTCGGGTGGGGTCGCCGAGGCCGGACCGACCGTCCCCCCCGGCGCGAGCCCGACGATGATCCCCGCAGTGAGCGGGACGTGCCCGGCCTTCGCGACTGGAGCGAGCGCCACGATGCTCACTTTCGCCGGTCGGGCCGTCGAGGTCTGGACCGGCACGCCCGCCTCGGGCACTTCCGGGCCGCTCGTCCTCTACTGGCACTCCGTCGATTTCGCCGTCGCGAGCGCGTCCTGGGAGGCCGACGTCGCGAAGAATGGCGGCTTCTCGATGGACTGCAACACGAACGGCGGTCACATCAGCGGTCCGCCGCAGATCCTCCCCGGTCTCTGGCAGTTCATGGAAGACCACCCCTTCCGCGTGACGAAACAGCCGTATCCGCCGATCCCATCGGTGTATCCGAGCTATTGCCAGATCGGGCCCCGAACCGCGGACGGCGGCGCGCCATAACCGTCGCCCGACCAGGCACGTTAGACCCGAGGCAATGAGCGACCCCTCTACGCGGCAGCCCTCGTGACCTCGCGCGAACGCATGCCCTCGTGGAAGCGTTCCGACGTGGTGCGCCTGCTACTCGCCAAGACCCTCGACGACAGCGACCCGCGGGCGTGGCGTCGGACGTTCGAGGCGATGCGCGCTTCCGCGTTGACGCGCGTGCCGAGCCTGCGTAAGTCGTCGCTCGACGCATGCGGCCTGTGCGGCGGAGCCCCGAATCGTGCAGCGAGCTCGTTCAGGGGCTCCCGGACGAAGATCTTCTCACACTCGGCCACTGGCTCGCGGCTCGTGGCGCGGATCCGCAGGTTCCCGCGTACCTGGTCGCCGACACGCTGTTCCGTTCCGGCCTGGCACGGATCGGCGGGCATGCTGCTCTCGTGCGGCGCTTGCTCGACGCGTCCAGCGCGGCAGGCTTTCAGGTCCGCGACGGCTTCGTCTCGCCGGTAGACTCGCGTAGCGCGCGCGAACGAGCCGCCTCGCTGTGGAATAGCACCACCCCTGCGCCGGCGCCGACGCCGGTCCCCTCGTCCGAAGTCCGGCCGCGCCCCAAGCCGCGCCCGATCTCGCCCCACACCGAGCCGGCCGCGCGTCAGCCCGTACCGCCGCGGCCCGAGCCTGTCGCAGCGCGTGCGCTGGCCAGCCATTTCGCGGGAGCACCCATGCCGCCGGCGCCGCCCGTGCCCGTACCGCCCCTCGCCATCCTGCCGCTCGACCTAGCCGTTCTCACGCGATCCATGGTTCGAGCCTCGTCGGATACGACCGCAATCTCGCTCGCATTGCGGGCGCACGCCCTGTCTGCAGCGGCCGCTTTCCAGGATCTCGTCGGCACGGCGTCTCTTCGTGGAGTCGACCCCCACGCGTACCAGATCGAGACGGTGCGTCGCGTGCTGCGCGTGCTGCGGGGGCGCGCCTTGCTCGCGGACGAGGTCGGGCTAGGAAAGACGGTCGAGGCGATCATGGTACTCCGCGAGTACCAGGTGCGGGGCATGGCGAGGCGGGTTCTCGTCGTGGCGCCGCCCGCGCTCGTGCGCCATTGGGCGGGCGAGCTCGCCGACAAAGCTGGCATCGTCGCGCGCACGACCGAGGACCCGCGGCTGCGCGAGGATCCCGACGCCTTTTGGAGCGGAGAAGGCGTCGTCGTGGCGTCGCTCGCCCTCGCGCGGAGTGCGCGGCACGCTCCGATGGTGCAGAGCGCCGCCTGGGATCTCGCGATCATCGACGAGGCGCACCACGTCAAGAACCGGCAGACGGCGAGCTGGAAACTGGTCGACGGCATCAAGAGCCGCTTTCTGCTTCTGCTCACGGCGACGCCCGTCGAGACCGATCTGGAAGAGATCTACAACCTGGTGACGGTCCTCAAGCCCGGGCAGCTCACGACGCCCGCCGAGTTCCGCCGGCAGTTCGTCGACCCCAAGGACCCCACGGCTCCCCGCGACCCCGAGCGCCTGCGTCGCCTGCTCGCCGACGTGATGGTGCGCAATACGCGAGCGCAGAGCGGGCTGGCCTTGCCCCCGCGCTACGTCACCACGGTCGCTGTCGACCCTACGGACGCCGAGCGCGCGCTGTACGATGCCATCGTCAGCATGCTGCGCGACGGCGCTGCCGACGCGAAGGTCCGCATGGCGACGACGACACTGCTTCTCGAGGCGGGCTCGAGTGCGGCTGCCGTACGGGCGACGCTCGAGCGGATCGGCGGTGGTGACAAGCACACTGCCGGGCTACGGGCTCGGGCGAAGCACCTCGCCCGCGTTGCCGCGGGCGTCGATGGGTCCCGTAAGCTCCAGGCTCTCTACGACATCGTGAGCGGTGCGGACCGCGTGCTCGTGTTCACACGTTTCCGCGAGACGCTCGAGCACATCGCCGCGGACCTGCGAAGGAGAGGTGTCGAGCCGGCCGCGTTTCACGGCGGGATGCGCGCCGATGAGCGACACGCTTCGATCGAGCGCTTTCGCGGCGGCGCGCGCGTCCTCCTCGCCACGGACGTCGGCGGCGAAGGGCAGAACCTTCAGTTTTGCCAGACACTCGTCAACTTCGATTTGCCGTGGAACCCGATGCTCATCGAGCAGCGCATCGGGCGGCTGCATCGCATGGGACAAACCGGCGAGGTCCGCGTGTTCAATCTGTGTGCCCGCGGCACGGTCGAGGACCGCGTGCTCGACGTGCTCGACCGGCGCCTTCACCTCTTCGAGCTCGTGGTCGGCGAAATGGACATGGTGCTCGGCAACCTCGCGGACGAGCGCGATCTCGAGGAGCGAATCCTCGATCTCTATGCGTCGGCGCGGGCCGACGAAGACGTCGTACGCGGCTTCGATCAGCTCGCAGAAGAAATGGCTGCCGCGCGCGGCCGCTACGAACGCGTACGGGCGCTCGACGAGGTGCTCTTTCGCCAGGACTTCGAAGCATGACGATCCCGATGCACCAAGAGCTTCCGGACCCGCTGGGGTTCGCGGCGGACGCCCTCGCGGCCCAGGGCGCGCTCGTCGAGCTCACCGAGGAGTCGGCGTGGACGAGCGTGCTGCCGCCTGCGCTCGCCCGCGATCTGGGGTTGCCCGAGACCTGCACGCTGGTCGACGGCCTCGCCGCGCAGCACGAGGACGTCGTCGCGTGCGGCATCGGATCGCCGCTGCTCGAGAAGCTCGGAGAGCAGGTGCGAGCTCAGGTCGCGGTGGCTTCGCTTTCAGCCGATCTCGAGCCGCCGCGTCCCGCTCATGCGCGCGCCCTCGCCGAGCGACTCGCCCTGCGCAACGCCGTCTTCGAAGTCGTCGACGTCGCGATGGTCGAGGCCCTCTACCTCGTATCGTGGATCGGTTGGAGTGCCGAAGCCGACGATCGATACGAGGGGAGCTTCGCACTGGCCGTTCACGCCGACGATGGCGCGGAGCCCGATCCGTCGCTGGTGTCGCTCGCCGATCCCACACGTGCCTCGAGCCGATTGGGTCCAGCTCCTTTGCCGGCGGCGGGCGCGATCGACGCGGCGGCCGGGCGCCTGGTGCAGCGCGCCGCGAGCTACGCCCAGCTGGCGGTCCTACCCGCTCGAGCCGCCGTCGCAAGGCGCCTCGCGCGGGATCATCGCCGCATCGAGGACTATTTTTCGGCGCTGATTCGGGACGCCCGCGCGCCCAAGCGGCGCATCGATCCGGCCGCCATGGCGACGAAGATGGCCCATCTGACGGCGGAACGGGACGCCAAGCTGCGCGATCTGGGTGAGCGGTATGCGATGCGTGTGACCCTCGTGCCGCTCGCGCTCGTGTCGCTTTGCGTGCCCGCGGTGCAGGTTCGACTGCGCGTTCGGCGGCGCAAGCGCGAAGGGCACGTTGTCGTGCGTCTCCCGTCCGGCGCGGCGAGCCTCGATCGCCTGGCGTGCGAAGGGTGCGCTGCGGTGACGGCGCGTCCCGCGCTTTGCGATGACCGGCTGCACGTCCTGTGTGAGTCCTGCGTTCCGCAGGCGCAGGGGCGGCCGGATTGCGCAGCCTGCTGACGCCGTCGCGGCGTTTCGCGCCCGAGCGCCTCGACCTCCGGCCGGCGCTCTCACCAAAAGAGCTTGTTCGAGGTTCAGCCATGGGAAGAACGACGCGCCCCAATCATCCGTGCACCTGCTCGCCCACGAACGCGTCGCCGAGCGTGTGCCAGGCAGCGCGGAGGTCTCTCGCGCCGCGGCCGAGGCCGAGCGGGGCAGGGTCTCCCCCTGGATTCATAGCCGGTGAAGAACGAGGCGTTTGCCGAGCGCACCCGCGATGGCCGCGAGATCGTCGGGGTCGCTGGTGAAGACGACGTCTTCGCGGACCAGCGCGCCAACCACCACCGACGCGTCCACGACGTCCGGTCTCTTCGACCGGGCACATGCCGCTCCCGACAATCGGCTCGCCGTCTCGGTCAACGCCTCGAAGCGGCATCCCGACAGGAGGCGTGACAGCTGAGCCTGTGGGCCCCCGCGCCAGGCCTGCGCGAGGACGCACGCAGGTACTGTCGGTCGAAGGCCGCGGTCGAGCGCTCGCTTGTGAAGTGCCCACAGTGCGCGGCTCCCCTTTTCAGCGGCAAGCAAGGCCCCGGTGTCATATGTGATGCCGGCCCACAGCGCGCGGCTCCCCTTTTCTGCACCCAGCAAGGCGCCGGTGTCGTAGGTGATTCCGGCCATGCCTCATGCCTTTCGGGCGGAACGCTTGGCTCGAATCTTCCGCGGACTGGCGGAAAGGAGCTTGTCTAGCGCCGCGTCGGCGTCTCGAAGCTCCCTGTCCGTCAGTGCGCCGTGGTCGCGTTCCCAGGCGACCACCGCTCGACGGCCACGCTCGAGCGCGAGCTGGTGCTCCGCGGCGCGCGACAACCATGCCGAGAGACTCACGCCGGCCGTCTGTGCAGCTCGCGCCGCCGATGCGGCGACGCTCTCCTCGAGCGCGACCGACAGTTTTCGCACGGACATGTCCACCCGGTAGCACCACGGTACTACCCTCGCAAGGCACGCGTCGACGGCGGACGAGCGAGGGGTTAGCGTGCGCCGTCTACACGTCGCGCACGACCCTGCGATGTTCCAGCCCAGCCCCCTACTCGCAGAGGCGTACCATCCACCGTCGTCCGGGGCCCGTCGCCTGGTGCGCCGCGCGCCCTGGCTCACCTCGCCCGAGCGAGGTGAGGCGACCGCCGCCGCCCGCCTCTCGCTGCGCGTGCTCGTCGCACCCATGACGCAGCTGACGTTCTGCAGCTTCGAGTTGCAGGCCTTCCTCTTCCTGGTCTTTCACCGCACCCGGGTGGCGATCCTGGGACACGGGCTCTTCATGACGACGGAGAACCTGTTTCTCATGGCGGCGCTCCGCGAGATCCCTCTCGCGCAGACCCCCGTCGGCGTCGTGAGCGGAGCGCCCGTGTACGCGGTCCTCCTCCTCGCTTGGTATGCGGGCGTGGCATGGAGGGCGCGGCTGCCCGGCTGGCTCGCCGTGACGTTGCCGGTGGTGGCGCTGCTCTACGCCGCATCGGGACCGGTCGGCGCGCTCTGCCGGGACCGGCTCTCGCTATCGCCGGGCTGGGGCGTCCTTCTCAGCGCCTTCCTCGTGGCTCTTTCGCACGCGCCGGAGCCGCTGCTGCCGCCGCGCACCGTGGACCGGTGGCGCTGGGTTCCGCTGCGCGAGTACATGGACGGGCGCGGCCTCGGCGCGGGTCGGCGCCTGGCCCGCATGCTCCACCTGGCGATCATCGGCGTCCTCGGGATCCTGGCCGAAGCGTGGGCCGCCCTCCGCCTGATGTACTACAACTGGCTGCTCCTCATGATGCGACTGGGGTACGCACCGGAGCGGTATTCCGAGCTGGAGGACTGGACCGAGCGGGCGTGGGCCACGGGACAGCCTGCCCTCGACTTCGTGGGCACGGGCGGGCGGGAAGTTCCTTGCGCCCCCGAACGAAGGCTCCGGGGACGGGTGAGCACGGCCGCGTCGTTGGCTCTGCTTCTGAAGATGATCTCGGAGGCGCGCGCGCGTCTTGAAGATCGGGAGTAAGTCCTTGGTGGTGAGCCCCTCCTGCTCCAAGCGAAAGCGGAGGGGCCTCGATGGGATCGGGCGCCGGGATCTCGAAGTGCTCACGCGGTGAACGAGGCCTTGCGCGAGATCGTGGCAGCGAAGCGCGCTCCTTAGCCGCGCGCGGCGCCCCGACCCCATCGGGATCGGCCCCCGAGCGCCCCGGAATCCGCCTCCGGCGGTGCGCCGGAACGGGCCCCCGGGTCACGTCGGAATCAGCGCCGGGGGCCGTCGGAACGGGGACGGGGTGGGCTCGGAATACGTCACGTTGGCGAGGCGAATGGGGCTTCGCGGGCGAAGGGCACGACGCATTGACGCGTCCATCTCGCGGAGTCATGGCGATGCCATGGTCGACTCTGCGATCACAATTCGCCCGCTCGAACCCGAGGATATTGCCGCGACGGCGGGCCTCTTGGCGCAGGCTATGGACGACGATCCCGCGTACAGTTTTCTCTTTCCGCGTGGACAGGACCGCCCCGCCGGGCTCGAGGACTTCTTCGCGCGCAACTTGCGGACCCACCTGGCACACCGGTGCACGTATGTCGGCGTCGTGGGACCGACCGTCGTGGCCACCGTCACGATGCGGCCTCCGGACGGCGTATCGATCTCGATGCTAACGATGATCCGGCGAGGCCTCTTGCCGTTCGCCTACGCGCACGGGCTCCGGGCTGTCCGTCGCCTCTTCATTCTGAAGGGCACCTACGACGCGATCGAGGCCCGCCTCTCGCGTGGAAAGGGACACTGGCTGGTGCACATGATGGCCGTCGATCCTGCTCGCCACGGTAAGGGGCTCGGGTCACGGCTGCTCAATTTCGTCTTGGATGCGACGGTCGACGCGCGAACGACCGACGGTATGCCGCCGGCGGTCCTCACGACGCACAAGAAGCGAAACGTCGTCTTCTACGAGCGGGCCGGATTCGAGGTCGACGATGTCGGAGATGTGTCGCTGATGGGCGAAGCGCCGTACTCCGTCTGGAGCATGCGCAGACGACCGCGGCCGTAGTGTTGCCGCGCCCCTCTCGGGACCAGTGCGGGCGCGCATGCGTGCCGTTCTTCTTCAAGCAGTGGCGCGGCACGAACAAGAAGCGAGCGGCCGCCTGCTCGAGGGACACACGTGGGACGAGATGCCGGAGACGCGCGAGCCGTCTGCTCGGACGAAGCTGCGCCGCGCCGGGCGTCCATTGCCGGTGGTCTTGTGATTCTGGCCAGGTTTGGCGAGACGAGCCCTCGTGCCCTGGCGAGGCCGAATTCGCGGTCGCTGTCAGCGGAGAGGGCGGGATTCGAAAGCGTCGAGAAGGGGCGTCTTGGGTCGTCAAGGGTCGCGAAGGGCACTCAGAGCGGGGGCGGCTTGGCGACCCAAGAGGGCCCTTCGGGTCTGCCGCCGCCGGAACCGGAGGACAGCGACCGTGCGACCGTCTTGGCGATCAAGGCGGCCCTCGACGAGGGGCGGTACGAACGCGCTGCGGCCCTGCTAGACGTGCTCCGACTCAACGAGCCGAGCGGACGGGTAGTTCTGATCCGACCTGCGGGTGCCGACCCGCGCAAGTAGGCCGCCGATCGTGACGTCCTCGCCTCCGGTGACCGATTCACCATCCGGACGCCGCTGAGGCCGGAATCGTTGAGCACGCACAAGAAGAGCCAACTCTCGGCCCTTTCCGTGCAACAACAATCTCGTGACGGTGACGGTGAATCGGTACTACGAGGCCCCCCCGCTCGAGGAAGCGATCTTCGAGCTGTTCGTGCCGCCGTCAGCCCCGCTATCGCCCGGCCAGACCGAGGACCTCGCCAAGCGGTTGCCCTCCTACTCGGGACCGCGCGAGGACCTAGAGGACTTCAACGTCCACTTTCAGCTCGGCCCTGGCAAGTCAGTCGCGCAACGGGTGAACCAGGTAGCTCGGCGCACGCGTCTGTGGAACCTGGAGCAGACCCGGGCGGTGCAGTACGGGCCAGAGATGTGCACGCACAACGTTCGTCGACCTTACGGTCACTTCGAGGACCACCTCGAGGCATCCGAGACCTCTTCGCGGCCTACCTCGACGTGATGAAGCCGCCGCAGCTCGCCTGGGTCGGGCAGCGCTACCGGCCGCGCGCTCGATTTCACCAACCTTCACTCGAAGAGAAGGAGCGCGACATGCAGAAGGTGAACCTGGAAGCCAAGCTGGCTCTCTTCAGCGAGCACTGGAGCCCCAAAGTGGTCGGGGAGCTGAACGGCCAGCACGTGCGGCTCGTGAAGGTCCTCGGCGAGACTCTCGATTGGAATCCAAGCGGGCGAGGGCTACTCGAAGATCTCGAGAAGAGGACGTACTTCGATCACTGATTGCCGACGACGACCTCGCTGATCTGGATGACCGGCTGGGCGTCGGTGTAATTCGCGATATCCGCCCTGATCTCTTTGTTGTGCGGGCCCATGCCCGCGCCGTACGCCTCGACGGATTCGCAGAAGATGTGGCACATCCCGACGTACGTCGGCGGCGAGCCTGGGGCGCCGCCGGCGAGGCCCCTGTCGATCGTGTAGAACTTGCAGTGTGCACCCATTCGCTCCTTCACGAGCGGCATGTGCTTGTCGCGGTAGTAATCGTGATCGAAACGAACGCCGGGCGTGTTCGGGTACATGACGGATACTTTGATCATGCGCCGAGCCTACCGCGACCCGTCGGTCAGCGCGATAAGCCGAACGCGACGGTCGGGAACGAGCTGCGCGCTGCGTCGATCGTGGCGATGATCTGCGCGACGGGAATGGCCGGCTGCGCGCTGATGATGATGTCCTTCTCGCCCGCAAATTCCGGTGCGGCCGCTTTCACCCGCGCGAGGCACTCCGTGAGAGCCGCGAAGTCCTGCGCCTCGCTCTTGCGCGGGATGGCGACCCCCGACCCCGTATCCTTGCAGCCGGGCGCGATGTTGCTGCCACGGGCCTTCACCGAAATGCCTTCCGAGAGCACGATGACGGTCGCGCCGAGATGGGGCTCCGCCATCTTCTTTGCCCAGTCGCCGTGCGCATTCGGCGGGTCGACGGAGACCGTGCCGCTTGTCGTCATGAGCTGGTAGTGCGAGACCTCGGATTGCCCGAGCGTGAAAAGGACTCCGGTGAAAATGCGATAAGGCGTGTCTCGATCGAAATAGAGAGACGCCTCGTGCGAGCCCTTCGGTAACGCCTCGGCGATCGGCTTCACGAAGAGGTCGTTCGGGCCGCTGCGCTTCAGCGCTTCGCCGAAGCCATGCGATGCCTCGGCGGGAACCGGCGCGATGACGCGCTGCGGATCTCCAATTGCGACCTCCTTGCGCCCGACGTACACGCGCAAGGCGAGCGGGGTCGCCCGAGACGCTCGTGGAGGACGGCAACGTGAGATCGGTGATGCTCGCGGCGCGTCGCGACGCTTGCGAGACCCGGGAGCGGTCGGGTCCGGCCTTAGGTGCTCAGGAGAGGGCGTGCCCTGAAGAGCTTCAGGAGGTTGTGGCAAAGACAGACGATGCTCCACTCGTTGTCGACCTTGCCCAGGCGCGCAGCGGGAAGCGCCGAAACCCCATCGCCGCCTTGATCTGACCGAAGACCGGTTCCACCAGGACGTTTCGCAGCGCATAGATGCGTTTGCCCCAGGGCGAGGAGACCTTCTGGAACATCGAGGCGTCCGTCGTCCACGTGACGAAGGCGTACGACGAGGACTCGGAGAAGGTCGGTGCGCCGACGACCCGGAACGGGGTCCGGGACGTGCCGATGCCGCCGACGCTCGTTCCCCTCCTCAAGTCGATGCGGGCGGAAGCCGTCAAAGCAGCCGCCGGCAAGCTCGCGCCCGGCGTCGTCGTGCTCCCGGTGATGGCGGAGCTGACCGAGAAGCGCCGCGCCGAGTGGATGCGGACGCACTTCAAGCTCGCCGAGCTCGATCGGGCGCGCTTGAGCGAGCAGAGCCCGACCACGATGAAGATCAACTTCCGATCGTGGCGGGATACGGGCATCACGTGCCTGGCGCTCGCAGGCGTAGACGTCGCAAAGATGCAGCGCCGCGCCGGGCACGACGAGATCTCGACGACCCTCCGCTACGTGAAGATGGCCGAGGACCTGAGCGGCACGATCGGCGCGCCGTTCCCGGCGCTCCCCGCGTCGCTGTTCGAAGCTCCCGAGGAGCCCGCGCCCGTTACGCCGGACGCGGATTCGCCGCCGGCCGACACCGGCAGAATCACTCAACAAGTCAGCGGAGAGGGCGGGATTCGAAAGCGACCGAGCGGCCAGCGTCGAGGGCCCATCGACGGGGGATCGCGCACATACGACTGTCGATACCCCGGCAACGAGTGTCGATGCCCCACTGAACGGAGCGCCGTTGGATCCGGTTTTGGATCGCGCGTGTCCCGGCCCGTCGGACTTGGACATGGTGGAAGCGGCGGTCGCTAAGGCGCTCGAGGGTGCGACGGCGGCCGGTCGATGGGACGTGGTCTCGCAGCTCGCCAGAGAGCTTGAGGCGCGCCGGCTGGCCCGCATGGGCAACGTGGTCGCCCTGACGCCGAAAGCGCGTCAGCGAGGCAAGTAGGGGCGCTTGCGCCGCGCCAAGGGCGGGCTCAATGATCTACTGGCAGGTCGTATAGACGTGCCCAGCGACTATGGTGCCCGTGCAGTTGGTCGCGTGCGGTTGCGCGCCTGGTCCGAGAGGATGAGCGGCGAAGCTCTTGAGCCCAGCAGCTAGCGCCGACAACGCGTCCACGGCCGGTGAGGCCGCGGGCGACGACGGCTGATCATAGACCGGTGCGCGCGCAGCGCTTGTACGGAGCGCAAGCCTCACGCCGTCCTCTTTTCCTTGCTGGTAGGCGAAGTTTGTCATGGACGCGATTGATGTGAGTGCGTCGCCGGCCTGGGCCATCCACGCCGCTCCGCACCGCGGAAGCGTTGTGTCGTGGGCCGCTCGTGCGTACGTCGCCAGCGCGTCCGATATGGCGAAGTCCGCTGGCGCCATGGCGCAGCGCGCATCGGGCGGATCGGGAAGGACTGGCGGCACGCCGTCTCCCTTTGCGGACGGCGATACGAGCATGCTCGCAAGTGCGGCAACAACGACGGGCATAGATGTTCGCATGGCTTTCGTCAGCTTCGCACCGCGGCGACAGGTCCGCATCGGTCGTGACGAATATTTCCGTTGCGGCATCGCCTCCACCCGTCGGCCGCGCGAATGACCGACCGCAGCGCCGGCGCGCGATGACGACACTTGCTCCCGACGAGCTCGCGCTCCTCGATGTTCAGGCCGAGGAGCGCAGACTGCCGCGCTCGCGTACTCGGCGAACAGGGCCAGTTCGCGACGCATCGCGACCACACGACGTAGATCCCGAGCAGGAACGCACACACGACGGGTACACGGCGGACATTGGCGCACCGAGAAAGGTGGCCGCGACAAGGCCGACGCACGTGAACTAGCGGAGACGCTGTCCCGTCGCGGCGAGCGGCGCGGATCGCCGAGTACGCGGACGAGGAAGGGACGAGTGCAACATCCGAGGAAGTCTATGCCTAGACCCACCCGCATCCGTGTGGCGATCGACCTCTCCTTGCTCGACGCCACCCCGACGCACCTTGGAAAGAGCCGGGCGGAGACGGTCACCGATGGCATACGCCTCCCGTTCGTCGCGCTCCCGCGAGAGGGCGAGTAGGATCGGGCCGAAAGAAAAGCGGCGCGTCGGGGTGAGAGCCGGCGCGCCGCGGAAAGACACGGAGTGAGCGTGCTTCGCAAGAAACCTAGTCGTCCGGGTGCTGACCGCCAAGCGCCGACTTGGTCCAATCCGCCGGTTCCCCCCGCGGCTGCCCTTGAAGCCAGGCGCCTTGAGTGCATCAGGCAACTGTACATAGCCGAGTCGATGTGCACGCAGCGGCACTTCTCTTTGGAGCGGGTTGGCCAAAATCCTGAGCGCCTCCGGGCGCGGTCGGTGGTCCGCATCCTGCGAGCAACGCTCGCCGCAATTCTTCAGGGAGACGATGAAAACCTTGCGGAGCTAGACGCGGTCGCGTTGCGGGCACTGGAGCGGTCGCGGACTCGCCAATACGAAGCGACGGGAACCTTGATGCTCGCGCTCCCCAAAGGGACGTACCCGGACCTCAACCTCGACCTCGCGCTCTCGGTGGCTGATGTCGTCCCGGAAAAGAAACGCCCAGACGGGCGGCCCCAACACATCGTCATTTTGCGCAATACGATGGCCATGTGGATCGGAGAGTGGAAGCTTTCGACCAACGAGTTGGCTGAGCAATTTCTCTTGGGCGCGCAGTGCTTCGGTACGCTCGCGATCTTGCGTGACGAAGGTATCGATCCGTTCAAGTTGGGCGCTCTCCAGTTGATCCACGACGCATTCGTCCGGCTCATTCGTAGATTCGATCCGAAGGTGACAGAGCAGGATCAGGCGGAGCGGCTCCTGGTCGCAGGAATGAAGGCACTTGGGATGTCGAAGGACAAGGCGGAATCGCTGTTCGACTTCGAAAAGAAGGCAACCAAACGCAGGGGGACAGAGACCTAGCAGTCCCACTAACCACGACCGCGGCACCGCGAAGGAGGAGTGTGGACCTCGTTGGAGGTTCCCACGATGTTGTCTCCTCACGAACGCGCCCGCTTGCGCGCCGAAACGCAGTGCGACGACGCCACGATCCGACGTTGGGCGCGCGGTGATCGCGTTCACGACGCCACGCAAGTTCGACTGACCCGGGCAGCGCGCTTGCTCGGCATCGTTCTTCCCGTTCAGCCGGGCGACGCGAACAGCGGGGGCGGCCATGACGCCGCATGATCCGCGCGTGCTCGCCGTCGCCGCAGCGATCGTCGGGCTCGTGGACGCGCTCGCCGCCAAGCGAGGAGCGGGGCGGGCCGGCGATGACCTCGTGCCCATGGCCGACGCAGGCATCGAGCGGCGCGCGCTCCGTCGCCTGATCCGAGAGGGCCGCGTGCGCGCCACGCGCATCGGTCGCCGGACCTACGTCTCCCGGGCCGACCTCGGCGCGCTGCTCGCCGCGTCGCCGGTCGCCTCCGCGGCCCGCACCGCCCCGGACCCGGCCGAGGCTGCACGCGCGGCGTACGGGGTAACCCTGCGCGTCGTGGGTCGGGGCGGACGATGAAGCTGGCCGACGACCTTGATCACTGCTTCGTGTGCGGCGGCGAAGTCTGCGCCCACGGCGCCGTGATCACGCACCATCCGACGGGCCGAACCTTCGCGCTCTGCACCGAGCACAACACTCTCGAGGGTGACGCTTTCGTCAAGGCGTCGGTCATGACCCCGCCCGAGCGCGTGCTCGTGAGGTGCGAGCCATGAGCGCCACCGTCTGGCCGTCCCTCTGCCGCCCCGCCGAGGGCCACGCTGTCTCCCTCCGCTCCGCCCTGGCACGCGTCCGAGCCCCGAGAGCGTGTGCCAGGAAAGAGGACGCACCGAGGATCGCGCTCGCCGACTTCCGCAACGGCTATCGCTCATTGGACAGCTTCGTCCGTGCGCACGGCATCATGCTGGACTTCGACACCACGACGTCGCGCGCCCAGATCATCGACGCGTTCGCCGACCTCGCAGGCTTCGCGCATACGACCTGGACGGCCGGCCGTTGGCGCGTCGGACTCCTGCTCGATCGTTCCGTCACCCGCACTCGCAGCGATGACGAGTTCGCCCGCGTGCAACGTGCAGCCCTCGACCACGCGGAGCGCCACGGACTTGTGCCCGAGCGAGGGCAAAGCGCGGCGCACTGCTTTGGCCTGCCGTGCCTCGGGGGTGCCTCCTACGAGCACGTAGAACTCACGGGCGCGCTCTTCGACGTCAACGACGCGCTCGACAAGTTCCCCAAGCCCGCGCCGCTTCCGCCGCCGACGCGCACGGACCGGACCGACACCTACGATCGGAGACTCGAGCGGGCCGCGAAGTACCTCGCCGCCATGCCGGGCGCGATCCAGGGCGCGCAA
>OBLW0100000706.1_pt1 | contig 28566 bp, 19 predicted proteins | sample 1520161 | NCBI WGS metagenome assembly OBLW01 (sample SAMEA3539309, study PRJEB22396) | soil metagenome | biome: tundra; feature: field; material: soil | place: USA | collected 2010-05 | depth 0.15 m
CGAACTCTCGATTGCCGATGACACCACCGTGCTCTACCGCGAGCCAGTGAGTGTGAGCAGCGAGTCAGAGTTTGGACTTGGCGTGGGCGAGATAGCCGCGTGGCAGGAGGCGGCTATCGCTTTCGTCGACAAGCTGGAGCAGTCCTGATCCTCTATCCCGCAATCGGTCTTCAACCTCGCTGCGGTGCCGAGCACCGCAGCGGCGAAGTAAGGAGGATAGAACATGAACGAAAAACTCAACGTGCGTCTCGGCAATCCTGTCGTGATGTTCTTTTGGAGTTTTGCGATGCTGCTGACCGGGATCGTCATCGGTGCGCACTGGCAACCGTCGCGCGCGCTCACTGCCGCGATTGCGCTCGCTGCCGGTGCGTTTACCATGGTGCACGAACTTGTGTGTTGTTTTGTATGGTGCTCGCTATCGGCGTGGTGGATCGGCCGGCGCACTGGGGAGCTCAAAGGCGGGCGCTAACCATAGAGCCAAACAGTGGGCAGCATCGGCGCGGTTGCGTAGTAAAGCCGATGCTGTCTCGACTGTCTCGAAGCAGGACAGTATAGCCAACGTGAAATTACTTTATCGTGGATCATCGGCACAGAGCTCGGAAGTTGCTACGTGCGTTGATCCGATTGTTGCTTGTCGACGAGCAATTTATAGTCTCGCGAATCGATTGGCGAAGATCATTTGTCCGCGAAGCCGGTTTCCCAGGCACTGGAAGCAGGCCACAAAAGACTAACCTGTTTTCTGTATGTTACAGATGACTAACGTGATCTAAACGCTCGATCCCTGCCGCTGAATGCATGCCGGAGACCCATTCATTCTTGCCGAACAATTACCAATTGCAATGCCCTAAGATCGTTCCCGGCGAAAGGTGGCATGGCGCTGAATTGGAAGCCTAGAAGCCGAAGGAAAAACGTATGCAAAACCGGTCTGGGCTCAAATGGACCATCGAGGCCCGTAGGTTCCGTTCGAAATCTCAACTGACTGCGGTTATACAAGCACTATTCTTGACGCTATCCTCGCCAGTTCATCCAGCCGAGCATCCATTGCCACGAAGTCTCGGCGTTGCGTTCGATCGGAGGAGGCGGAAGAGTCCTTTGAGGAATCTGAACCTGTTTCAACCGATAACTATCCGCCAGCTTCTTGAACATTCTTCCTTTCTCTTTCATTTTGTTTTCCACTGTGAACAGACCAAGCTCGTATTCAATCGGATCAAATTGAAACCGCCGGTCTATATCGTGGCTGCCCCACCAGGTAAACCAGCTCACCCCTTCTGAGACAGCTCTTGTAACCGCCAAATCCATCCATTTGGGGATATCGGCTTCCGGAAGGTCCTGATTAAACATTCCAAATTCCTGAATCCAGATCGGCTTGCGCGGATTGTTTCCGTAACTGCGCGCCAGTGCCGCAAAGGCTCCAAGCAAATCGGTGGACGGCTGCTGCAAAAAACCTCCGTACTTAGCCGCACCCATGAAGTGGGCATAGCAATGCAATGGGACAATCTCCTGCTGTGCGACCAGTGCCTGTGGGGAAAAAGTTGTTACCCGCATCCACGGATTGTGATCCACGCCATTCACATGGATGCGCCCTGGGCTCAGTTTCCTCATCTGTTCAAACACACCCTGCATCCACACATCTCCCTCCGCCGGATTACAGGACCAGATGCAGTTAATCTCATTCGCAATGTCGTATCCCAGGAAGTTCTCGCGCCTGGCCATCCGCCTGTTGACTTCAGAAACGAACAATTCCCTGACGGCCTTCCACTTGGAGGACGTATAAAACTGCTCGTCATTCAGATAAGGCGGAGCAAACTTAAACCCGCTCAACCAACCGTTGTAGAGTGTCACCAGCACGTCGACCCTTCGCTCGGCGGCGAGATGGGTCAATTCTTCGAGGTGGTCAAGATGGGAAGCGCTCACCGCAGCCGGATTAGGCTGGAACCACGGCCAGATAAGCATGACACGGATGTGGTCGGCTCCGACCGCTGCAATGCTGTCGAAGTCGCGCGCTATATTTTCAGGCTTCCAGTCGTTCCAGCAGTAATACCAGTTCTTTGATGGCACATAATTCAGGCCAAACCTGTGCCGCATCAACAGGTCGTCATTATTTGCACTCAAGGCGTTTCCGCGTCGTCCGTTCAACATGGCTCGGGCGGAGAGCAACTTCGCGGAGGTCTTGATAAATTCGCGTCGAGTTCTCTGATTGTCCATTTAGAATTACCTTCTTCTGCATGAATCTCTTTACCCTTCATGCTCGTGCCATGCAGCAGCGATCATCGTCGCAAAGTTAGATCGCAAGATTGCCTTGTCTCAGTCCGAAAATTCGTTGCCTTTGTTGGGACTTCAGTCTCGGGTTAATCGATGCTGCGCAATATTCTTCGAACGTTTGCGATGCCCAGTTCTGGTGCCATCAAAATCTAAGGCCGCGATCTGGCTAAGAGTCAACTAAACGCCCGCGGCAGCCCTCATTCCACTTCCCCGATATAAACTCCAAAAGGCCCGAGCGCGATCGTGTCCAGTGACACAGGATCAATGGCCCCCGGCGTCTTCAGCAGAGTTTTCAGTCGCCCTACCTTCAGCCCCGCTCCGCCTGCCACCAGATTCACCGTCTGCGGTTCGGCAGTGAAGTTCACCGATACGACCACCAGCGGAGCGCCCGTCACCTGTCTTATCCAGCTCAGCACCTTCGTGTTTTCTGTGTCCACCATCAGGTCGGCGCCGCGCTCAAATGCCGTATTCGTTTTCTTCAGCTGGATTAGGTTCTTGTACCACACCAGCAGCGAGCGCGGGTCCGTCTTCTCTGCTTCAACGTTGATGGTTGCCGCGCTCGGAGGCACCGGCAGCCACGGCGTTCCATTGCTAAAGCCTGCGCTTGCGCTGGCATCCCACTGCATAGGTGTCCGCTCGCCGTCGCGGCCCTTCTCCCTTGGCCACCCGATCACGCCGATCGGGTCTTTCACATCCTCTTTGCACTTGGGCGACGTAGTCTTCATCCCGATCTCGTCGCCGTAGTAAAACAACGCGGTCCCACGGCTCGCAAATAGTATCGTCGCGAGCACACGCTGGATGTCCGTGTCATGCACCCCATCACCGTAGCGCATATCCAACCGCGGGTTGTCGTGATTGTCGAACAACAGCAGTGGAGTGTGGTCGCTCAGGTGCGTCTCTGCATCGATTAGCTTGCTGCGAAAGACTGGCACATCCAGCTTGTTGATGAAGCCCACCTGAGTATCCATCGGCAAATGAAACTCTGGCTCTTGCTGCGTTCCGTACATCTTCCGGAGTTCCGCTATATTGGGCACGTAGGTTTCGCCGATTAGCACCCGTGTCCCTGGAAACTTATCCGCATCGAATGCGTCGGACGTCACCCGCATCTCATGCACCACCTCGTGCAGTCCAGGCTGGTTGACGGTCTTTGAGTTGTCCAATTGCGGATCGCCAAACGCATTAACGATTAGCTTTCCGTCTTTATCCCTCACCGCGCTCTCATCCGCCATGCTCGGATCCTCGTACAGCGTGGTGATCGCATCGAACCGGAACCCGCTCACCCCGCGTTCCAGCCAGAATCGCACAATATCTTTGAAAGCCTCATGAATCTTAGGGTTGTTCCAGTTCACATCAGGCTGCTGAATATAGAACTTGTGGTAGTAGTACTGCCGCGTCTTCTCGTCCCATTCCCACGCCGAGTGTCCAAAGAACGACTGCCAGTTGTTCGGAGGCAAGCCCTTATCTGTCGCTGTCTCGCCTTTGCCATCGTGCCAAACAAACCAGTCGCGATAAGGGTTGTTCCGTGACGACCGCGACTGAATGAACCATTCATGCTGGTCAGAAGTGTGGTTCATGACCATGTCCATAATCACGCGGATATGCCGCCTGCCAGCCTCTGCAATCAACCTGTCGAAATCGGCCAATGTGCCGTATTTAGGGTCGATGGTCCGGTAGTCGGAAATGTCGTAACCAAAATCCACTTGCGGCGAGAGATACATGGGCGTCAGCCAGATCGCGTCCACTCCAAGGTCCTTCAGGTAGTCCAAACGCTCGGTAATGCCGTTCAGGTCGCCGACGCCGTCCCCGTTTGTATCTTGAAAGCTTCTTGGATAAACCTCGTAGATGACGGCATTCATCCACCAGTCCTGTATGTTTGCCGCTGTGTTGTCGCGTGATTGGCTTGTAGATTGAGGGAGCGACTTCTGCCCCCCCGCGTGAAATGCCTCAGCCCCAAGCGACAAAACCAGAAAGCCCATTGCAAGACGTTTGGTCCATTTCATTTGTAACTCCCGGATATTCCCATCCCTTGGTCATCCGAAGACGTAGCGGCTGAGGTCCACCTCGATAATCTCAGTGATGGTCTCGACCGGATTTGGACTTGCACTTCTCCACTCGTGTGCTGGAGTCATGCCGTGAAAATGCCACGGTAGGCCTCTATCGCCTATCCGTATATGATTCGTGTCGCATCCGAATGTAGAAACACGATCGCATCAGCGAATTCTTTGCAGATTCCAAATCGTCCAGCGGTAGTCGATGTATTGACTGCATAGAGCATCTACTCGGCTGAAGAGTGCCGAAGATAGCCTGTTGAGGGCCAACTTTGCGCCACAAGCTGAAGGCACTGGGTCCACTCTTCCCATCTCCTCGTGAATGGTCTCTAGCAGACGCCCGGTGTGCGTCGCTCATCACTCCTCGATCTGGAAACAATGGACTCCAATCGGCACCGTCCGCGTAGTTTGGACAGCGCCGAAAAGTTCGCCTGGAATAGATTTCGCCGGCATGCTCCTAGAAAGTGAAACGCGCTCCCACCTGAATCAGTCGGGGCGTGGCAGCCGATGTGATCTTGCCGTCGTTTCCAGATGCCAGGCTGGCTGTGGGCGCGCTCAAACTTACCAGATTAAACGCATTCGTAGCCTCGCCGCGGATCTGGAAGACGATTCCACGCTCAAAGCGGAAGTCGCGAAATAGTCCCAGGTCTACGTCGCGGAAGCCGGGTGCGACGAGGGAGTTGCGTGGCGTGTTGCCGTCTGCGCCGCCGGGGCCGATTCCGCCAGCGACGCCAGGGCCGTTCGCAACGAAGGCGGCAGTGTTGAACCATGCGTTGCGAGCTACTGAACGGCTGCGATGCGGATCGAGAAACGGGTTCACTCCCGCAACCATATCGGGCCGGTTGGCGTTCGCGCTGTCATCGTTCTTATTCGCCCCGGTTGACATAGTGAACGGCATTCCGCCTTGTAGCGAGATGATCGGCGAAATCGTCCAGCCATTCAACACGGACTTGGCCACAAGGTTGGAGCCACTATAGTAGTCCAGATTCCAGATTCCCGAGATGGAAGCTACGTGCCGTTGGTCGGTGTTTTCCGGGCCACGTTCCTCCCAAAGGTTGTCAAAGTCCTGAGCGGTCGCCGGCGCATTTCCACTCTCGTTCACGCTCTGGATGCCATGGCTCAGGACGTAGAATCCGTTCAGCATCAGGTGGTTTGACAAGCGCCTGTTCACCGAAACCTGCAGCGAGTGGTAAGACGCCGTCTGGCCTGACTCGAGGTCCGTGACCTGCCCCAATGTGCCCAACTGTCCTGGCGTGACCGCGGGATCATAGGGCCGCCGAGCGTTGATGTTGTTCGCATTGGTGGTTGCACCGGGCGCATACGGAGCGTAATTGGCATCGATGGGAAATGGCAGATCATGCGCCAGCGTGCCGACATAGGCGATGGTGACGGCCACACCTTTGGGCAACTGGCGCTGAATTGCCGCGTTGAGTTGGTAAACCAGTGGCCATTGCGCGTTCTTCCCAATGACCTGGATGCTGGCCGCGGAGAGGAAGCGCGGGCTTGCCGGCGAGTAAACGTACGGGAACGGGTCTCCATTCGGGAACGAGGAAACCGCTCCATTCACGAGGGTGGGAGCGTAGACATTGGTGAGTGAGTTGATGGTAAGGCCTGGCTGGCGGACGGCAAAGGGCTGCGCACCGGACGGTAGCGCCCATATTTGGCCACCTATGCCGCCGTAGAAGACGCCTGCAGCCGCATGGACAGCCGTTTTGCCATCTCCGAACGGATCCCACGATATTCCAACACGAGGAGAGAATTGATGCAGGGGAACGCCAATAATGCCGCGCGGGACACCGGCGTCACCTACGAAGAGTTCGCCCCTGGGCGCGGAGGGGACCACCGTCGACTGCACTCCGGGAACAAACGTCGCCGTCAGGTTTGACGATTCAACGGGCGGCTGCTGCCAGTCGTATCGGAGCCCCAAGTTGACCGTAAGATCCCGCATCGCGCGAAAATTGTCCTGTAGAAATCCCGCAAAATACCAGTTGCTCAACAGCGCGTGGTAAGGAGTGTCCTGTTCCATGGAGCTGACCATACCGCTAACAAAGTCGGCCATTGCATTGCCCGTACTGGTTGGCGCCGATGAGGCAAAGCCGAAGACGCCGAAGTTGTCAAGATTACCGATAACCGCATCATGCTCCATCGAGAGTTCACCGCCGAAGCTTAGCGAATGCTTGCCGATGGTCTTGCTGACCATGTCGCGAATGGAATAGAAGTCGCTGTTGCTGACTGGGCCTGCCAGAGCGCCGCCAGCGCTGAAATAGCCGGACACCGAGATGCCGGGAAGGGCCGCCACGCCCTGAGTGGTATAGGAAGATCCCATACTGTCGATACTGACAGCCGGCAGATTCACGCGGCCGCCCGCGACACGGGTGAACGTAAGCCAAGCCTGATTTGCGGTCGACGCGCTGAAGGTGTGAATGTCGCTCAGGTTCGCCACCTGCTGGCGACTGAACGATTGATTGACCGAGTAGGGAATATTGCCACCGCCGTACCCGTTCAGCGTTACTTGCAGCGTAAAGTAGCTGACAGCGACGTGATCTTTTGCAGTTAACTCCTCGTCGTATTTGCCCAGGTATTCATCCTGATCCGTGGGACCGGTGAAATAGCCCGTGTATCCGTTGTACCCCTGGTTTGGCAGTGGTATGTACTTGGTCATCATGGTGGCTGCCGTCTTGTCGAGCAGCGCCGACGGGATGCAGTTGGGATGAGGCGTTCCGCACCCGGGGCCGCTATTGGTTCCATCCACCTGGGTGGTTGTCCCCGGCAAGTGGACGGTAAAACTATCTTGGGTAAAATCACCCAGACGCTCGGCGGCAGTGGGAAGCAAGCCACCGGAAAGTTGCTGGCCAATCACCTGCCGAAGGCCTGCGTAACTGCCCAAGAAAAACGCCTTGTCTTTCTTCACCGGGCCGCCGATGACGCCACCGAACTGGTTGCGGTGGTAGGGCGCGTTTGTAGTCGAATTCCACGGCGTGGCGTTCAAATCCGTATTGCGATTGAACTCAAACAGCGAACCGTGAAGCTGGTTTGTCCCTGACTTGGTGACAGCAGTGACCACAGCAGCCGACATGCGGCCGTACTGTGCCGAAAAATTGTTCGTCTCCACGCGGAATTCTTCCAGCGCATCCGGATTGGGCACGGCATCGCCGTAATCGCGCAGTCCGGTCATATTGAGGCCTCCATCCAGGTAGAAAGCGACCATCGGGCTGCCGTTATCGATACCGCCATTGACGATGACCTGCGTCGCGGGCGCACCGGCTTGAAAACCCGGCGTTCCGGACGGATTACTCTGCGAACTGGCACTATTGGACTGGACTCCCGGCGTAAGGGAGAGCTCAGAATACGCGTTGCGGTTGACCAGCGGCAGTCCGATGATTTCTGCCGACTCAACTGTCCTGCCCAGTTCGGCCGATCCCGTCTCGATGAGTGGAGGCGCCTCGCTGACCGTTACCGTTTGCGTCTGCGCGCCGACTGCAAGCACCACATTCACCGTCTGCTCCTGATCGACAGCGACTGTAATGCTTTTCTGGACGAAAGTCTTAAAGCCAGCAGCTTCAACTTGCAGCGTGTAGTTCCCGACGGGAAGGTACTGAATCTGATATTCGCCGTCATTGCCCACCTCTGCCATGCGGGTGAGTCCGGTTGCCACATTCGTGATCTTGACCGTCGCCGTCGTCACGAGGGCGCCCTTTGCGTCCTTCACCGTGCCGGTAATTGTGCCGGTGATCTGCTGTGCCGGCGTGAGTACGCAGGCGCAAACGGTCAGCGCAAACAGTGCTGCCAAACTCCTGCTGTGGCATGCAAAGATCTTCATGATGTTTTCGATAGCATTCATCTTGCCTCCTCAATTCGTTGCTGCGTCTCCAGTCAGGAGAGCGCCTTACAGTCTCTGCGGTTTTCAGAGCCGAGTGAAAATCAACGGTGGTAGTGGGGAGAATCACGCTCACTGCGCACACTACTTGCTCGCCTCTGCATCTTTGACTCAACCACTCTAGGAGCAGCAATAAAGGAGTGGCAAGATAGGATCAGCAGATTCGTACCGCAGGGAGAGACAATGAAAAAGTGGCAACTCAGACAGGTTCCTGCTCATTGAGGACCCAGAAGGAAAGGTATAGCAAGGTCAAATGCACAAGAGGCCGGGCGCGGCCCATACCGAACGAGCATCGCGGCCTCCTCACTCTGCACGGACCGACAATTCTGACCCTGGTTACAAGGGAAATCTTTAGAGTTCATCCGTTCAAATGCGCAATGCGCTCCTTAGCGTGCGGGCGTTTGCGCCGGATAGGCAAGAACGCATACTATCAGACGCGTAGCGCGGACACCACTTGTTTCAAACAGATGTGAGGATACCTATGGGAAAGGCTGCTGAGATTGCACACGCGCCCGCCGTAAGCCGGAACTCTGAGAGTCCGTACAAGCTTCAAAGCGTAGATCGGATCGTATCGCTAATGGATGTTTTGGGAGACAGCAACACGCCATTGAGCCTCACCGAAATTTGTATGCGGATGGGGGTTCACAAGAGCACAGTTCATCGGGCCTTGATGGTGCTCGAAAGAAATTCACTCGTCGAGCGCACATCGAAGAACCGGTTCAGGCTTGGGATGAAGATGTATCGATTCGGCACCCAGGCTGTCGAACAACTGGACCTGCGGCGCTTCGTCTTTCCATTTGTCCATCGGCTGTCCGATACGGTGAAGGAGACGACCCATGTCGGCGTGCTTCAAGATACGTCGGTGATCTATCTCGACTATTTGGAACCGAGCCGCCGCCGAGTCTGCAACACGGTGAAGGCGGGGAGCTCGAATCCGGTTTATTGCACAGCCATGGGCAAGGCAATGCTGGCGTTCCAACCGGATCATGTGATCGAGCAAATTTTATCGCATGTTCATTTCGTATCGTTCACGCCAAACACAATCATGAATAGGGACAACTTGCTCGCATCGCTTAAGCTCGTGAGGAGCCGCGGGTATGCGATTGACAACGAGGAATTGGAGGTCGGGGTCCGTTGCGTCGCAGCACCGCTCTTCGATGAATCGGACTATGCCATAGCCGCGATCAGCGCGTCCGGGCCTGTGTCGCGCGTGACGGCCAACCGGATTCCAGGAATCGCGTCGCAAGTGCAGCGCTGTTGTCAGACGATCCGGGCATCGCTCCTCAATCGCAGAAACGTATAGTCCTCGGTTTTTGTGTGCACCCCGCTTCATTGCGTTGGCGAGCCTGCCGTCCGCAGACTGCCTTCGACGCTGCGATATCTGTCCGGCTTTAGCAACTGTATCTGAAGACGATGAATGTTTGCCCATCCCTATCTTTCTGCGGTAGGGACGCATGTTGCGGACGAACGCGGCGGTCTACTGCTCCACCATGTCCCAAGCAGGGAAAACGTCACATTCATAACCGGTCCATTGACGGCTGCCGCGAGCCCCATCGTCGCAACGCGGCCCATCTGCATGGCAATTCCCGAAGCAAGCCCGCCATTCTGCATGCCAACCTCAATCGAGATGGTGCGACTGTCTGCCTCGCACAGGCCACACAGCCGCGCGCCAAAGTATCCGAACGTAAAGCCCGCAGTCATGTGAAGAAACATGGCGAATACCAGGATGATGCCAACATGCAGTAAGGCATCGCGTCCTGCCGCCGTGATTATGACTATGATTGTTGCAATACCTGCCATAGAAACCACCGGCATCGCCTTCAACACGAGCTTCGCATTGTCACCAAAGAGCCGGTTGAACAGCACGCCAGCGCATACCGGTGCAAGAACCAGCTTGGCCATATCCCAGATCATCGCTCCAACATCAATAGGAACAAAACCTCCGCCCAATACCTTCATCAGCATTGGCGTGGTAAAAGGGGCCAGCAGCGTCGAAAAAGTGGTCACAGTTACCGACAGGGGAACGTTCGCCCTGGCAAGCAAAGCGATGACGTTTGATGCCAAGCCGCTTGGGCAGCACCCCACCAATACCACGCCGGCGGCAATCTCGGACGGAAAGCCAAAGGTGCGGGCAATGGTGATCGCCACGAGGGGCATGATCAGATAATGGCAACCAACTCCTATCAAAACCGCCTTGGGCATTCTCAGAACCCGCGCAAAGTCGCGCCAGTTCATCGTGCATCCGACACCGGCCATGATTACTTGCATCAATGGCACGATGAGCCGTTGCAGACGGAAGCTACCAACGTGGATGAAGTGCTCAGGAAACGCCAGCGCCAAGACGACAGCGCCCAGAACCGCGCCAGTAAATGTGTACCTCCTGAGCGAAGCGACGATTACGACCGTATGCTTGTCCGGATTCCGGTCTTTGCAGCTACCTGACCTGGCGGGTACGACTATTGGCATTGTGTAGGTTCCTTCTCTGCGATTCAACAGTCGGCAATCCGGCCCATATTCGGTTCGCGCTCTAAAGGTCGAGTTGCAATTGTCCCAGCAATTCCTCGATCCGCCTACACTCCTCTTCGCTCAGGCGGAATCCGGCGGCTTTTGCGTTCTCCAACGCCTGCTCGGGATTGCGGGCGCCGACCAGCGCCGCTGTAATCCCAGGCCGATTTATGGTCCAGTTCACCGCCAGTTGCGCTAGGCTCGTCTCCCGCGCTGCCGCGATTTCTTCGAGTGCATGCAAGAGCGGATAGAGCCTTGCCAGGTTTGCTTCCTTGAAGTAAGGATTCGACGGACGATGGTCGCCTGCGTTGAATTGGTGACCGGGATGTATCTTGCCCGCCAAGAGTCCTTTTTGAAGTACCGTATGTGCCAGAATCCCAATTCCGCTCTTCCTGCAGCGCGGCACCAGATCCAACTCGACCTGGCGATTGAGCATGCTATAGGCAACCTGGTTCGATGCGATGATTATCCGGCTGCTCGCCTCTTCCAGAAGATCGGCCGGATAATTGCAAACCCCCGCTGCACGGATCTTTCCCTGTTCGAGCAAAAGCTCTAATGCCTCCATCGTTTCTGCGACCGGGGTCGTCTTGTCAGGCCAGTGCAATTGATAAAGATCGATGTAGTCGGTCCTCAGCCGGTGCAGGCTCCTTTCGCATTCTTCCAGCACGCTTTTCTTGCCTGCGAACTTGTACACCTGGACCGGTTTGCCTGTGTTGTCTTTCGTGTCGAAAGTGAAAACACCCTCTGCCCCGTCCCAGCGCATGCCGAACTTCGTGAGCACCACCACCGTGTGCCGGCGTCCGCTGATAGCCCGTGCGACCAGTTCTTCGCTGTGCCCCATCCCGTAGACCGGGGCGGTGTCGATTGCGTTGACACCCTGGTCCAACGCCGCATGGACCGCAGAAACTGCCTGCTCATCTTCGGTCCCACCCCAGAACCATCCCCCAATGGCAAATGCTCCAAACACAATGGGAGTAATCTCAATCTCTGTGCCGGGTAACCGTCGCTTTTCCATGCTCCGCTCCTACGCAATCAGCGATTCAAAGGCTTGCCGGCCCAGAGATGCCAGTTCCACATCCTGTAATAGCTGGTCTTCCGGCCCCATTGTCCCCTTGCGGCCGCTCACTCCGATTCCGCCGGCAACGCGGTCGCCAACTCGAAGGACAACACCTCCGGTAAATCCCGTGAAGTCATTGTCCGTCCAGTTGCGCATGTCGAAATCCAATACTGTCGGATGCTTGGCCATCGATGCCCAGCATTTGGTATCCCGCCGGCCGATCACAGCCGAGTACGCCTTCGATTGACTCAGCCGGATGCTTGCCTGCATCACTCCGTCCATTGCGCTAAAACACACCAGACGGGCCGCAGCACCAACTACTGCAACCGCAATTGGCTCGCCGCCATCCTCACTGGCCCGCTGCACGATCGCGTCGACAATGTGCATCGCTTCCTTGTATGAAATCGTTTCGATCAAATTCGGCATAACCCATCTCTATCTTTCAGCCTCTCGTAGACTCCGATTCCGGGACCACAATTTGTTGAAGTGCCCGTTCGCGTGTCGCGATTTCGCGGCGCGCAGCGCCCTTTTGTGACGATGCTTGCGAAGTCGGGACGACCGATTCCCGAATTCAAATGGCCAACAGACCAGCATCCCTTTCGATGCGGAACGTTGGGAACGGCCCGTTCTCAATGTCGTGTGCTGGCGAGTTTTTCAACCTCCGAGCCGGCGAGCAGAAACGCACCAACACCAAAGACATAACTCGTCTGCGGCTTGTAGGCGTCGGGGCCGGCTCCGATCGGCTGAATCGAACCGAAACGGCCATCCTTATATATGTGCGCGACGAGGCCGGCCCAGCCCTTCTTCACCACAGGAAGATAGGTATCACGGTCGAGTACGCCGCTATTGATTCCCCAGGCAAGAGCATAAACAAAGAACGCCGATCCTGAGTTCTCCGGCAAGCGATATGCCGCCGCATCCAATAGCCCGGGACGCCACAGGCCGTCCTCGCCCTGCACCGACTTCAGACGCGTAGCGATGTCACGGAATTGCTGAAGATAGCGCGGCCGGCTTGGATAATCCTTGGGCATCAACTGAAGAACCTGTGCGATTCCAGCGATCACCCAACCGTTGCCGCGTGACCAGAACACTTTCTTTCCATTCGCTTCGCGCTTATTGAGATAACTTTCATCGCGAGAGTAAAGATGCTCCTGCGGATCGTAAAGAAGTTTCGAAGTGACCCAGAAGAATTGGTCCATGTGGTCGAGGTACTTGCTGTCGCCTGTTGCCTTGTAGAGATCGGCCCACACTGGCGGCGCCATGAAGATGGAATCGGCCCACCACCATGTAGGGGTGTTCTTGTCGCTCCACGGCGGACAGGTTTCCGTGCATACATCGGGCAGGCCGATGATGCGGTCGAGCTGCGACTTCGTCCGTTCCAGCATCTTCTCATCGCGATACTTTCTATAGGATTCGAGATACAAATAGCCGATGGCCTGATCGTCGCCCTCGGTCTGGCGTGGTCCAAGCCGCCAGTCAAACGTCTTACCCACGCCCAACATGGCGTCCTCGTATTCCTGGCTAGGTAACGACTTTGCTGCGGCGAGGAATCCGCGGTACAGGGCGGCGTATGTCCAGTCCTGGTTGAAGTAGGCACGCGTGTGGGCAAGTTCCCAATCTCCCACTTTGCGCTCTGCCTTGGCGATTGCCTGAGGCGTGAACGCAGGCGATAGATCTCTGGCCAGAGGACCGGGATTGTCAGGGGCGTCACCGGCATTCAACGAAGGATAGTCATCGTTCGCTTTCTGGCCTACGGCTGCAAGGCAAGGCAACAACAGCGGAAGTATGGCAATCAAGAGGAAGTGGGGTTTGATTTGCATCATCGTAATCTCCGGTATGTTGGTCAAAGTTTGCTGCGGCTAGAACCAGTGAGACGCTCACAGCAATTGCTTACGCCGGCCCACTGTTTCGATGAGGGTGCTTCCACTCTTGTGCGTACATGCTTCGTTCTTTTCGTGTGCAAACAGTAAAGCCGGCGGATCAAACTTCCTTTTGATCATGATGTCGGGTGCCCGTGCTGTCAACGATCTGCTGATCTATCAGTGTCTGAGGGCGAGACGAACGCGTGGAGGTTTGAACACGTGTCTCATGGTTACCCGGGTTAGGCGAGGGCTCAGCGGGCATAGCTCAGGTTAACCCCTGATTTGCGTGATGCCCTATGGTGACAACAGCTAGTAGCTACGTGGGGGAGGGGAACAAAAAGAGAGGCTACCCTATTTTGCAAAGAAGAATGCCGCCCCTTGAACTCCGGTGATGGCCGGTAACCCTCGGCACACCGTTTCGGCCGAACGCCGTCCATAGTGGCGGCGTGTTGCGATGGCAACCGTGTCCACAATTGCGAACGCGCCTTCGTTACTTGACAAGGCCGATGATGGTGGCCGCGAACGATACGGCGAATCGCGGGCTCCGATGCCGCTCTCGAACGGGTTTTGGCAGGTAGACCACCCTGTCCGCATAGGCAATTTGACCCGACTCCAGTTTCCCGATCGTTCACCCGGCACCCATACCCGGTGGCGCGTGCCGCATTGCTCGAACCCGCAGTTCGATCTCGTTGTCCTCGATGGTGAGCCTACCCGCGATCAAGTCTTGTGCCCGCTCGCCCGTGGCCCAGGTCCAATCGGGCATGTTAGCGGTCCGCCGCCTAATCCTCACGGCTACTCTTACCCTGGCCTGGAGCGAGCAGGTCCCGCGCGCTAATTCGAGTCGATAGGAATCTGTCATGAGGTGTTGGTTTCGGCCGAGGACTGGAATGGCGAATTCCTCTATGGATAGCCAACACCCTGGACGCCCTTTTTCCCGGGCAATCGTATCGGTAATTCAAGCGAGCAACCCAACCCCTGCTGACGTGCCCATGATAACGTCCTTCATCGTTCACTACGGGAGTTAGGAGGCCCGCAACAGATTTGTGAGTCACTTGTCCGAGAAGCCTTCTCGGACAGTGGCACAAAAGCCGGTGCGACTTGCCTGCCGGGATAGCCCCTGCTAACGGACATTATCGTGGCCTAAGTCGTCACCGCGACGGAGCAAGGGGAAGCCAACGAGAAACTACTTTATCGTGGCTTAAGGTAGTCCGGAACCAGGCCTTCCGGTCTCTCACCCCCACCACTTCCATCCACCAACTTAACACCTCAGTGCCAAGCCTCCGAGCCTGCGGGTCAGCGGCAATCGCCGCCACTGACGCCCGGGAAAGGATTCTTCCCGGGTGCTTGACGGAATCGACATTTTCAAGCTTTGCGCTGCTTTCGAAATGGTGCTTTTCCAGGCCCATCAATCCAAGGGTGCAACTCGAGCGGCCTTTCCCGAGTCAGCGTGAATTGTGGCCTGGTGCGGAAAGCTGCATTCTGGTGCGCGAGCCCTATAGGCAGAATTTGGGGGAGCAAACAGGGGTGAGATTGTCTGAAGCGCTACAACGACCGCCGCGATGGAGGATTGCGAAAGAGTTCCGCATCGGAGACTTCGGCCGCAGCTTCGCGCGCGGCCGGGCGTGTGCCTGCTTAGCTTTCGATAACGTCTTTTTCTCGCAAGTAAGAAAGCTGGGCGGAGTTTATCGCAAGCCCTGCAAACGCGCATCAATATATACGCTTCCGATTCCAAGCCCAGCTAAGATTCGTTCCACTGAACCCTCGTCAGTCTCCCTTCCACTAACCACCAATAAAAATCTCTAAGCAGCGTCAAAGTGCGCCTCCACGTGAGACGTTGCTGATCTCTTGAGGGATACGGGCCCGCGCGAAAAAGTCATAGGGTACTGAATTCCTACATCAGGGACGTTCTTCTCGAATCCCCAAAAACTATCCTCTCATGCACCCTGTGTGCCGGTTGTGTGCTGAAATGCGGGCCGAGGTGCACGATGACAAAAAGGAGGGCAGTTGCCGCAGCAGCAACATGGACAACATTCTGGGCCAGCCATTTCCACAGGTTCGCGCATGATAACGTCTTATCATTCACGAATGCCTGAATTGCTGGTGAGCCGCGATGCTGAGTGCACCGGAGGCGCAAAATGAGAAAGCTGTTTTCTGAACATCTCTTTTGGGGAATTGCTGCCACCATCTCATACATTGCTCACGTTTGGTGGGCATGGAATACCCATGATGGCATCCAGGACGCCCGCTGCGGTGCTACCTGGGTGGTCTTTGCAGGCGCGATGATTGCACGCCGATAATACGCATGGGTTATGCGGATTGGTATCAATCCACAACCGTTACAGATGGTGGTAGCTTTAAACCAACGCCAGAGGAGCTAGAGGAAGCTCGAAAATCCGCCACTGACGCAAGGTGCGTCCAGTTGTTTGGTCCTGTTCTCGCAATTTTAGGAACAGTTCTGTGGGCCTACGGTGACCTGGCAGCCAATGCAGTTATGAAACATCTCAGATATCGCGACCTGGCCCCGATGCACTCATTTGGCGAACGAAAGGCGACTTGAGATACCCAACCTGGCTAAACAACATCGGACGTGATGAGCTTCTCGCGATGCTGATAGTGCGAGGGTATACCGGGGGGCGTCGGCACTTGCCTTGACACAAGAGGCTGAGACAATCGTTGATTTAGCAATAGAAGTTGCTCCAGCACATCTTGTCGAGATGTGAAGCCGTACGCCTCCATTACCGCGCGATCCAAGTCATCGTGGGCCGTCTTTAGAGGGTTTTTGCCGGGTAATTCCAGCGTATGGTAGAGACCCCGCAAACCACCGCTAACTTGAGAGGAGGCGCGAATTTTACGAATTTCTCGGCTGAGGTTAGCGACAGCATTGATCTGTGAGACCTTCGGCTTCTGCGGCCACGGGAAAGTATCAAATACTGACTCTACAGAGTAGTTGTAATCTTCTTCGTGTTTCAACCGGGCAGCTTTAGCTTGATACCACGCCAGATGAGGCTTGCTTTGCAAGATTCCAAAGGAATAGTCATCATCGAATGCAAAGACTTGCAGCTTATCCCCCGGCAGGATTTTCGACGAAACGAACGAGAATACGAAAGGCCAGCGCTGCGTGCGCGAGCCGGTTATGTATCTTCCTCTGAGCCGCCGAATCGCAGATTTCATGTCCGCGCGATGACGCCAATGCATCCACCATTTTTCGAGATGTTGACCGCGAGCACTCTCGGATTCATGCTCTTCATCAGCTTTCTTGCGAACATCGGGGAGCACTCTTAGCTGAATCCGCTCGAAGGCCGCCTTGTATTTTGCTGCCTCAACTATCGTTTGTTCGCCGAAATCGATCACATAGCGCTGCGGTGAACCGTCCCCGCTGGTAAGCTCGCGGCCAATCATATACGGAAAGATCACCTCGGCCGAATGGCGGTCCCGGGCAAGCAATTCCATACGCTCATTTGGCGTCAAAACGAATGCTTCGTGTCCTGGTGTGATGCCCTGAAAAACACGCTGAGGGCTCGTGTTGCATAGTAATGCTTCTGCGAACGAGACATCTGTTTTGTCCGACAATGATGAACTGATCTTGGACGTCTCTCTGAACGTGAGATCGGAATCACGGGAAGCCTGCCTCGTTACGGAGGAGTTCGTTGCGACAAACCAAAGCCGCTTCATTTTGGGAACGAGTTTGGCGTCTTGCGTTTTCGCCCAATTTGCTATTGATACATGGACATTGGCCTCGCCGGACCACGGTTGGTTTTCGACTGCTTCAACAATGGTCGAGTCGCGCACGATGTAGTCCAAACCACCGATCCGAGACGCGTTATTCCTTATATTTTGGGTCCCAACTAGGCCCGCACGGCCGGTCACTGGATCGTCAGCGGTGCAGGTCTGGAGCTCTTCGCCGGCTCGGCGAAACCAGTAGACACAATAGTCTGCCATTCCTGGAACATCCGGGTAGGCGCGCCGAACGGCGTTCACATATTCGACGCCGCGTTCCGGCTTCAGCCGCTTAGTCCCCAAGAACGGCGGATTACCAATGATGACATCGGCCGCGGGCCATGGAGTGCGCGTGCCATCGCTTTGGACGAGCGCATCACAAACAACAAAATTGCGGTCAAGATTGTCCAGGGGAAGCGCGGGCTCAGAGATGCTCAGCTCATCAATTGCCAATTTGTGTGCGAGCATCATTGTGACCTTGGCGATATCTACAGCAAAGGGATTGATGTCCATCCCAAAGAAGTTGCGCGCGCTTACAAAGCCGAACGGCCGCTGTGCGGGATCGATGCTCTTATACTCGTCTCCCATCTTTTGGTAGATCTGCGCCTCAAGACGTTTTAATTCGCGGTAGGCAATGTAGAGGAAGTTGCCGCTGCCACACGCTGGATCAAGGACTGAGAAACGTTCAATACGATTCAAAAGGGTTTGCAACCCTCTCAAGGTATCCGCAGCATCAATCGCGTTCCGCCATGGCTCCACAATAGATGGGCCGACAATCTTCATGATGTCCACGGGACTTGTAAAATGCTCCCCGTAAGCATGCCGTTCTTCCTTGTCCGAGGAATGCTCGAAAAGCGTGCCGAATATCTCTGGACGCACCTTTGACCAGTTGGATTCAGCAGCCTTCCGGAGGAGGCCCAGCTCTTCCAAGGCCAATTCGAGCCGCACCGGTTCAGCGAACAAGCCACCATTGAAGTAGGACACCCCCTTGAAACGGCCGCCATAAACTCCACCTGGCGTATTCATCGCTATAAACAAACCGCCGATTAGATCGTAGGTATCCGTACAGGTCTTGCAATCGTCCAGAAGACGCGTGAAAAAGTACTTCTCCAGAAGGCCTATGTCCTCCGCGAAGAGGGCCATAAGCGTCTGGAGGATGAACTTCTGCGCCAACGGGCGCGATACCCCCCGTTTGACCAGAGAACTAAAGCATGTCGCAAGTTGATCTGCTGCTTGCCTTGTCACCGTCTCCTGATGGTTACGGAATACAGGCTTCTCTGTTCCAGGGAAGAGAAACGCGAGAGGGCCGTAGTGTTGAGGCAGTTCGGACAGCCTGATCGTATCGACCGGGCTGTCCATCTGCGTTTCAAAATCAAAAATCCAGAACTCATCAAAGTTGCAGAGGACGGCGTATCGGGGTCTGCCGGGGACAATTTGAGCCCAATAGTCAAAAGCTTGTCTGTAATGTCTGGAGAGATCGGCACCTCTCTTCTTCATCTCGATAACGACGATGGGCTTCCAGACGAGATCGGCAAACGAGGTTCCACCGCTGTCTTTTTTGAGCCGTAATTCGCATATCGCTCCAGCTTCTCTCAGTCCGGGCCAGCCAAATCCCTGGAACAGACGATCCAGATAAATCTGCGCTTCGCCCTTCTCATCCCCGGAGATGTGGGTGTTAACCCAACTTACGAACTCTCCGATTCGACCTGAACGGTCCTTGTGAATCGGTAGAGTTCCAGCATCCTGCGTCAATATTCCCTCCTGGTATTGCAAGACATCTTCGATTGTCGCCTATGATCCGGCAAGCTGAAGAGGGCGTGAAATTGTTCCTTCACATCGTCGCCGAAATCGTACCCGAAAACAATCGGCGGCCTCGATAGCAGGAGGACAAATGGAAAGGCATAGGCACGACTACAACCCCTAGCGTTAGAAAGTGGTATCGCTCTCTGGTCGCTGGAATGTTGTGACTGATCGAATGATCTTGGTGCGGTCCACAGAACCAACTTGCTTGAGATTTTCGGATTCCTGAAAGTCCCCTCCCCAAGCTTCCGCGACAATATTTCGAACAATGTCCTCGTAGTTTTTGGGGTGATTTGGATATGCGGGCTCAATTACGCATTGCGGCCATTTGCGACTTCCGACCGCTAGAATCGTAGGCATGTGGCTACGAACGAAGAATATCGTGCCGCTGTTCTGAAAGCTCTCTTTGAAATCCTTCGGATGGCATTCGTCGGAATCCTCATCGTAATCCACCTCATCACCGGAAAAGACATCGATTGACTCCAGTTCAAGAAGCTCCTGTCGAAGCTCTTCGGCATTTAGAAATTCATCTCCGCGCTGCACAAGTGGCAGTCCGGCCGGATCTCCACCACACAGCAGAACGAAAGCAAGGGTATTTCTCTTTTCTGCAAGGGTGAGAGAGGATTCCGAGAGAAGCTTGGCCTGATCAGTTGCCCAGACGGACAACACAGCGGCAGGAACAGCCGGCATGGCACTATCTCTTGCAATCGTTTCGGCCTCACCCAGGAGCACTCCACCGATTCCGCTCAGACTAGCTGCGGCCAACCCTCCGACGGTGACGCAACCGTGAGACACATAGGAGTACTTTGTGCTGCCCCATATGCACGCCCTGCCAAACACCTTGTTGTCATTTCCTACCAGAGGGCGAATGTGAGGACCATAAACCGATAACTCCCCCTTTTCAGGGGCTTCATCATCGGCACGATTCAATCTGGTCAGCAGTTTCTTCCCGTCGATTGTAATCCAATCATTAGGTCCAAAATACGGCTGAGAAGAATCTCCTTCATTAACGGATAGTTGGACATCAAGATTTGGACATAATGGTCCCAGAACCAGCCCAAGACTGAGTCGATGGATCTTGTTGTTCCATTCTTTTCGGATTAGCCAACCACGCTCAGAGTAGGGGTCATCCTTCAATCGGACGGAAATGCGAGTTCCTCCCTTTTGCAGAAATTCAGAAGGAAAAGCGTCATGTAATATGGGGCGCGCTTCCAATCCTGAGCGAAATTCCAACGTCTTGGCGGAGTTCAGCGCCGCGTCAAAGCGGACAGAAGTTACCCGCACGACGTCGCCAAGCATAAAAACAGAAAAGAATCCGACACCGTACCGTCCTGTCGCAGCCATCCCTTTGGCGATAAGCCCAGGAAATTCAAGCATTATTGCATCGCTAGTCCAAAAGGATCTTCCGAAATCCAGCAGTGAGCCTGTCATTGTCCGTTCGGACATTCCGATTCCGTCGTCTTCAACTTCCAACCAGTAGGCACCTCGTTCTTCCTTGATCCTTACCGATATGGTTCCGTAGCTCTCGCCAAGATTCTGTAGTAACCGCCGCGCGCGTATGGCATCCGAGGAGTTTTGGACCAATTCTCGAATCGGAATACGCGAGTCGTTGCCATAGAGGTGCGCTCCACCAAAGAGGCGAACCAAACGCGGAACATCGGAAACTTTTAGCTTTGTATCGACGGGCGTCCAACCTTTGGTTCGGACGTATTTGGAAAGCGCTTCTGGGGACTCGGTTCCGCGAACACGTTTAGCAGCAAACCGATTGCGAGCGACATTCTCGAGAAGCACATCGACCCCGTTTAACTCGCCGTCGATCATCTTGATTGTGTCGAAGCAAAGCCACCACGCCTCTGCATCATCAAGCTCAAACTCCGGACCAGACGTGTAAACGAGCGCATCTGCTTCCATTCGCGCTTTGGCAAGTTTTCCCTGGAACTTCCAATGCTCCGCCGAGATCCCGCTCGGTCTAATCAGCGTTCTCAGAAACCGTAGCGCCCGGCGTTCGTCAATGTGCGCCGCGTCCGCGCAGCGTAGAAGACACGCCAGCGTAATCGGATCAACTGTCCATCCTGAGGGGAAGCCGGTATACGCCCCCAAACGATTCCCAAGGAGCGATTCAAGTTGTTCCACTGGTACATGATGGCTATAGGCAATCTTCCCTATGATTGGACCGTAGAAAGTTCTGAGATCAGTATCCTCAATAAGAGCCTCAGCGTGACCAGCATCGTCCCATTCAAGAAACGGCAACTCTTTCGCTCGTTGGGCGTGCAGGAGCCGCAACACCTCCCCCACCGCGATCTTTAGAATTGCGGCCGGTGGGTTCTCAAGTTTTTCTTCCGTGATCTCCCCGCCTTCGGCTTGCTGAAGAAGCGAGGTGACAGTATCCCGCCATTCGACAGTCGGCCGCAAATCAGCCAACCCTTTCGGGGATGACGCGAGACACATGGCTGCATCATGCAGCATGATCGCGGCACCGAGGACGTATGCCTCGGCTGGATTGATCTCGAAGCCTTGCCCTGCAACCAGACTTGCAGTTTCCCATAAGGCATCTAGGTGGGAGATATCGTGAACGGTGAGGCCTGGAACATCTTTTGTTATCTGGCTGACTAGGACCTCGACCTTCTTTCGCAGATCGAAGAATTTATGCTTGAGCGATTTCCGAGCGGGTCCGTGGCGATCCTTCGGTCGATCCCCGAACGCGCTTTGCCACAGACCCGAGATTTCAAACTCAAATTCTGCCATGTCGCTTCCGCTCAAAAACCCCTATATTGTCAGCAACCATCTGTCTTTGGGAACCGGTCATCGGCGTCGAATCTTTACTCGGAATTGATTGCCATCCCTATCATCTTCGAATTCGATCGCGGGGTACTCTTTCAAAGCTCGCAGGATGCCCGTGCCCAGCCCACGGTAAGGGAGCACCCTTGTTGCGTAAGAAGTGAGGATGGGATTTCGGATATTCGAGTTGCCGCTTTGTATATTGGCTACCGTGAGGCTATTCGGCAGGTGGCCAGGACTGATGATCTCGATACGATTAGCAAAAATGAATATTCTCACGGGAGCAGACACGAAATAGTCCCGGTGAATCAAAGCATTGGCGAGAAGTTCCTCCAGAACAATCCGCGGTATTTCCACTTCACCCAGAGAATTGATACCCTGCGCCTTCTGCTCCCTTCGCAAATTCCGCAATAAAAAACCCATAGCGTTTTCGAACTGCGTCTCGATTCGCCCGTAGATATCGGCGCTATCCAGGTACGTGGTGGTGTGAATATCATCACCCGGATAAGCTACGGCCTTCACATGAAATACTGGAACGAACGCTTGTGGGTCCTTCGCAAACAGCAAAACTCCGGCTACCGTGAGGGTGCCGTTGCTTGAGACTCGCATATTTGATAGCACCTGCGCGAGTGAGAGATCCTGTTCTTCAAGCTCTTCCTCGAATCGAGTTCGAAAAAACACGCGAAAGTAATCCAGATCGATGTCGGCAATTGATGTACCCACAACAGGAATGTCGTCGGCATGTACCAGCTGCGCGCTCTGAAACATTCGCTGCATTTCCTCGCGCGACGTAACCCTCCGCTTATCACTGCCGCTCTTTACCCAGATTGCCCCGCTGTTATCCATGTATGGCTTGCTTAGCCCATCGGGGATCGTCACTACGATTACCAAGCCAGCTGCAACCGCAACGTTCTCGGTCAGCGGATTGATCGGAGGGCGAACATTGTTGGAGGCAGCGTTAGAAATGAGCTGGTTCAGTCGCTCCAGATCAGCAGCTGTACAAGCGCGAATTGTTCCGTCATCGGCGACGCCAAGGAATATTTGGCCGCCTCCGGAATTAGCAAACGCAACGATTTCAGAAGCCAGAGAAAGGGCGTTCGTAGCGTCTTCCTTGAACTGGTGCCGACTGTCCTCGCCACGTGCGACGATTTCTAAGAGCTCTGTCGTTTCCATATCTGGTAGATCTCTTTTCGCCGCTGGAACGCCTCGCTTCCACCCTCCATGATGCCTACAATGGCGTCTTGCAAGGGCGGCGAGTCGATGCTTCCCACGGTGGTTTGGATTAGGTCGTCGGAGTATGTGCAGGCAATTATCTGCTCTGCGTCGCCCAAAACTGGGATGTTCGGATTGTGCGTAGCAAAGATAAACTGGATTTTTGGTTTGAGCTTTCGGACCAGCTTTATAACATCTTCGTAAATCGTCTGGTTATCAAGATCATCCTCCGGCTGGTCAATCACGACAACATCATTGTCGCGTTGGCTCAATACAAACAGGATCAATGCAGAGGCTCGCTGGCCGAGCGAATGCTGCTTTAGCTGCTTTCCGTGAAACTTAATCGTATAGGCATTAGGGACCTGCCAAGTGAGCAGCGCGCCAAGGTTCTGCTGAAAATATTCCTCAAATATTGCAGATGAAGCTCCGATACTGGCCTTTGCCTTTTCGAACTCGCGAAACATGGCTGCTCCATCTGCAAAGGCGTTAACCAGATCGGCAAGTGTAGCTTCGCGGAGCTTGCTGCCTCGGAACAAATCCTTAATGTATTTTAGGAAAGCATCTTTATCGCCCTTGTATTCGATCTCAATCTGGAGTGCCGTCTCCTGCTGATTGATAAGGTCCAGCTGTTCCTTGACAAGCCTGAACTCCTGATGCCACAGATCATTTAGCAAGGTCAAAGCAGTAAGAAGCTGCGTCCTTAGAACGGTTTGCTGTTCCCGTTCCCTGGCCAGCGCTGTAAGAAGTTGTGTAGAGTTCTCGATTGTTTTCCGCAGTTTCAGAAACTCGTCAGGCTCGATCGCAGTGACGCCGCTCGACTTCAATTCATCCGACAGCTTTCGCGCGATTTCGGCAAATTCTTCTTTCAGCGCGTTCTTCAGATTGTCAAAGTCCTTGACCTTAGCTCTCAGTTCTGTCGAGCCCACTTTGGACTGCGTTGCGATCTTGCCAATTTCGGCAAACCCCCGAGCGATGCCGTCGAAGATCGTGAAGACACCCGCAAAGAAATCTGCATTCTGCTTTGAGACATACTGCCGACGGCTGGCAAAATCGTCGGCGTAGCGAGCAATGAAATCGTCCAGCTCTAGGAGATATGCCGCTACAAAATCACTCAGGTCCTTAATGGTCCGTCCGTCCTGCTCGAAATCAACCTGTTTTTGGAGTTTTTCCTCTACGCCATGCTGTTTGAAAACCTTTAACCGGAACTCTGCATCCTGTTTCTTAGCCTCATATTCTTTCTGTTTTTCGCCGACATCCGACAGTTTCTGGATTCGGCGCGTTAACTCAACGACGGCCTGCCGTTGAGCAGCAATTGTGTGACGAACATCTATAAGGCGTTCGCCTACGAGTTTTTCTACCAAATCATTTTCGAACCCTTGCCCGGTGTTCGAGAGATCCTTCTGCCCAAAATAGATGGGTTTATGAACTACGGTTTCTCGAATGTTAATGCCCGGCTGCAAGTTACCGCCGACGTAAACATCGGGCTGCTCGCCAACGATGCGGCGAACTTGATATTCGTTCCCGTGACGATCAACCGCTGTTAGCGTCACCTTGCCGCCACTGGCTAGAGCATTCTTGAGCGACCCCTCTTTGTATTCCCGATCGGCAGCATTCTTTCCAAAGCTGATATCTAGTGCAAATCTGATTGCTTCAAGGATAGTCGATTTACCGCTGCCTCTGATTCCGATGAAGGTATTAAGTTCGGGCGATAAATCAATAACGCGGCCATTGAGCTTATCGCCTTCAAAGGCAATTGACTTTATGCACGAGTGTTCAAGCTTGGGCGGATTGAGCGCGAGTCTATTGCTTTGGTCGATGAGCGCGTATTTCACAGCTTCAAAGGTAAATGCACCGATCTTGATATAGGTGTGCCTACCTTTGCCTATATCCTCAATCGATTTGCAGTCGCAGCCCTCCACTTCGGCGGGATACCAGTCACCTAGCCAGCCCTTAACCTGGTTTCGCTTATCATGCGTACTCACTTTTTGGAAGCCTAGGCACCGCAGCAGGAACAGATCCGATTGCCCTAGTTCGGTAATCCGGCCCCCTGAGAGTCCACCCCAGAGCCCGTTATTCGCTTCGACGTGAGCACAAATCAGGAAATAGTCTCGACCGAACTTATCCAACTCGCGAATAGTGTCGTGGAGGTCGTGGTTCGACCTGCCGTTTTCGTTCTCAAAATTCGCTTGTCCTGAGAAAGTCACATTTAGAAAGGATTGGACGTAGTTTTCATTTTCGGGATTAGCTATCCATTCGTCGCTGAATACCACAAGCATATGGATGCCGTTGGAACCGTCCTTTACTGAGAGTTCCAGGCCCGGAAGAAGAAAGATCTCCTGCTTACGGGCATGCTTCGTCAACGCTTTAAATTCATCCCGGTCGAACTTGTTGTGATTTGTGACGACGGCGACCCGAATCCCCGCCGTCTTGAGGGCAGCTACATAGTTAGATACGAAGAAGTTCGGATCGCCGGAATATGAAAACTCTTTGTCAGCCAAGGTGTGCATGTGAAAGTCGGCACGCACCCACGTCGATCCGTAATCAAAAACGGATGGGCTCGCAGCCGGGCTATTGACGCTCTGAGGTTTAGCTGCGTTTGTGTCTGACGTTGCAGCGCGGCCAGTGCTGTGCGCACGCTCAGCCTCCGTCTCCTTAACATTGGCCATCTATTTACCCTCGCTGAAAGGAGCATTCCGAAACAATGGCCATTCAGCTGCCACATACTGTTCGGCCGCCTCACGGACAACCCAGGCGATGGAGACTTTCTTTTTCTTCGCGAGATCTTCGAGGTTCTTATACAACTCGGGCGGAAACGTCACCGATGCACGCGGCATCGCCCTACCCTTACTCTTGCTCGCGTTTGGCTTCTTCATAATCATCCGCCAGTCCATTGTAGCGCACCACCTTACACCATCGCGGTGCAGAGCGCAACGTGGCACAATCTCTCTCGTACCGGTGTGGCATCACCCCCTGCCCACTTCAGCGCATTCCGCTCCACGGCTGCGGCGGCATTCTGCGCAGTGATGACCGGATAGCCCTCATCCCCCATCTTTACGCGCTCGCGGGCTTTTTCGCTGACTTCGAGAAGTTTGGCGGCAGTCTCTTCGATAGCCATCCCCAATCGATGGCCGTCATGCTCCAGGTGAAGTCAGCCACCCCCGGTCGGGACCTTTGCCGGAGTGGCTCCGGGGGGCGCCTGCGAGCGAGATGGCGTAGTTCGGCCAGGCTTTGTTCTTTGGGGGACGGTAATCGCTTGGGCCTGTCCGCCTGGGTGTGGCTGCCGCTTCGCTTTTGACGGTTTCAGCCTCGGGAGCGGCAAGGAGTCCCATCGCCTCCAGTTGCTCCTTGGTCATGACGCGGCCGGGATGGTGAGGAGCGGCGTTGAAGATCACGACGGCGGGAATGCCGGCCGATTTGACGAGCTGCGCGGTGCGGCGAATGGCATCGAGATCCACAAGGCTCGGCAAGGCTGGCTGAGGGTAGGCTGATCCGGGATCAGTCTACTCAAAACCCAGGACCGCGCGTTTTTTGGGTTCCCCGTTCATTCGGTGCGCTGAATGTGCGCCGAAATCCCAGGTGCCGCTGCGCCCTCAAGATATACCCAATCGTAAAGTTCGCCTGACCTTCCTCTAGCCTCGAACGACACGTACTTTCCCCCTTCATCGCAATTCTTCTGGAGTCATACTATGCACGAACCCAGACTCTCCCTGGTCGCGCCCTCGCGCGATCTTGAGACCCTTATTGAGAAAACCAAAGCCTATATTCGCGGCGCGAAGGCGCCCGCCACCCTGCTCGCATACAAGTCTGATTTTCGAGACTTCACCTGCTTCTGCCGTGAGCACAACCTCTCCTTCCTTCCGTCAACTCCCGAAACCGTCGCTCTCTACATCACCGATTGCGCGAGCCGTCTCGCTTCGGGCACCATCACGCGCCGCCTGACTTCGATCACAAAGGCGCATCAGTCAGCGGGCTCGAAGGATTCGCCGGCATCGACGCATCACTTCATCGTGAGCGAGACGTTGAAAGGAATCCGCCGGGCGATCGGCACGGCCCAGCATGGCAAGAAGCCTTTGCTCACGGCCGATATTCGGCGCATCATCGCCCATTGTCCGAAGAGCCTGCGAGGCAGGCGCGATTGCGCGCTTCTTCTGATCGGGTTCGCCGGCGCCTTCCGCAGGTCCGAACTTGCGGCGATCGAGGTCTCCGACGTGTCCTATTCGAAAGATGGCCTGGTCATCGATCTGCGCCGTTCGAAGACCGATCAGCAAGCGCGTGGCCGGCAGGTCGGTATTCCCTTCGGGGAGAATGCGGCGACGTGTCCGGTCCGCGCGCTGCACCGCTGGCTGAAGGAATCGCGAATCAAGTCCGGTCCCCTGTTCCGCGCGATCAACCGTCACGGCCGCATCAGTCCGCGCGGTTTGAATCGCGCCTCGATCGGCTGGATTCTGAAGCAAGCGGCGCAGAGGGCGGGGATGAAAACCAGGCCGCTGGGCGGTCATTCACTCCGCGCCGGCTGTGTGACGCAGGCAGCGATTAATGGCGCCAACGAACGCGACATCATGCGCCAGACCGGGCACAAGTCGGCGGAGACCCTGGGCAAATACATCCGCGTCGGGCAGATGTTCACTCACAATGCGGCAGCGAGCCTCGGGATCTGAGGCTCGCAACTGCGCAACTCCAAAACCAGGAAAAGGCTCGGCCGTTTGCGCAAACCCTGCCGTCTTCGACACAACAACATAAAACCAGCGGAGCTGACTTACCGGAAAAAGGCCTTCTCGCAAGTCAGATATGACAAGGCTTATTCCTTCACCAATTGAGAGATTCTGCACCTCGAATCCCGCCAATTCTGCGGGACATATTCCCCCTAAACGAGAAATGCGGCACACGTGTCGCACCTAGCCGGTGCTTAGGACTGGTTTCATTGGTGGATCAGCGAAAGGAAGACTGACGGGGGTTCAGCTATCCTGACTGATTCAGCCAAGTCCAGTTCCACAGGCACAGCCAACCCCGGCGACGTTTAACTCGGCGATCGCGCAACCGAACGCTGCCAAGGTCCACGAAAACATCGAAGATCAAAGACTCTTTACATGTAGCCAGGGACCATGATCGCACGAACATCGGTTATGGGTTTGGGTTTCAAGTGCGGGACTATCTTCTTGGTTTTCAGCTTGTCTAAATAATCTGCCCAAACCTGCATCATCAGTCGGCGTTCAGCCAGGAATGTCGCGCGGTTGTATGCGCGACCGTTTGGATCTATCACCTGGTGGCCGAGTTCATGCTCGATCAAGTCCGGTCGAATATGCAATTCCTGCGCTAACACAGTCCGCGCAGTGGCACGAAAACCATGACCGCACATTTCATCCTTGGAAATCCCCATCCGCCGCATCGCCGTGAGAATCGCGTTCTCGCTCATTGGGCGATTGCGGTCACGTGCGCCGGGAAAGACAT
>OBLW0100000707.1_pt1 | contig 28562 bp, 29 predicted proteins | sample 1520161 | NCBI WGS metagenome assembly OBLW01 (sample SAMEA3539309, study PRJEB22396) | soil metagenome | biome: tundra; feature: field; material: soil | place: USA | collected 2010-05 | depth 0.15 m
TCCACTTCGCCTAACCTTCGTTCCCTTCAGGCTCATCCTTCGATTGGAAAAGACTTGCACAGCGTCTGCCGCAATTCCCGCCAACACCATTAGCCTTTTCCGCTCGCCTGCCGAACAGAAAGGGTCAGGTCTCGAGTTTTGTTCGCCGGCGGTTACGCCCCGATGCTATGCTCGCAGGGCAACTTCCCTTGACCCTAAATCTGTTTTCGGAGAGAACAATGTCTCGTCTCCGTACGTGGTTCCTTTGCGCCTTCGCGGTCGCTTGCGGGGCGATCTCCTGCAAGGCAAGCGACCGCATCCTCCTTAGCCGGCTTGGCCCGACCCAGGCGAACCTCTTCATTTCTAATGCGGATGGCACGGGCGAGCACTCTCTTGCGCAATCGGGGTCGCTTGACTACGACCCCTCGTGGTCTTCCCAGGGCGATTGGATCGCCTTTACTTCAGAGCGTGCAGGATCGGCAGATCTCTATCGTATTCATCCCGACGGAACTGGAATTGAACGGCTGACAGACGACCCGGCCTATGACGACCAGGCCGCCTTCTCACCCGATGGCAAACGGCTTGTCTTTGTCTCGACCAGAGCCGGCGGAAGGGCAAACCTGTGGATCCTCGACGTCGCGACACATAAAGCCAAGGCGTTGACTTCAGGGAATGGCGGTGACTTCCGCCCCTCCTGGTCGCCGGACGGGCAATGGATCGCATTCTCCTCGGATCGCGACAGCAGTTTGCCGGATGCGAAGGGCCGGTGGGAGCGACTGCACCTGGTGGATATTTATCTGATCCGCTCCGACGGTTCGGGCCTGAAGCGGATCTCGCAGCATGGCGATTTTTGCGGCAGCCCCAAATGGACATCTGACAGCAAAAGCATTGTTGCGTACTGCATGTCGGCGCAGGAAACCTGGGATTTTCGCTTCGGCGAGGGCAATGGCGATGACAAATTATTGAAGATCGATGCTGCCTCCGGGAGTTCGACCACTTTGCCGGCAGGACCCGGAGTCAAGTTCCAGCCATCGGTGTTGTCCTCGGGTGAGGTTGGGTATCTGCGCCGCGACAAGACTGCGAACGGGGTCTTTTATGGGAGCGGTAAGCCGGGGCCTGCAGGAAAGGATCTGCGTGGTCCGTCGTGGTCGCCCGATGGAACGCAGGTTGTATTCAGCCGCTACATCGTGAAGCATGTAACCGAACCGGTAAAGCAATTCAGCGAAAATTCGAAATTCGACCTCTACAGTACGGCGTGGTTGCCTGCGTACGACCCGACCGGTGAACACTTAGCCGTAACGCGGATCAGCCCCACCGGCGAAACAACCAGCTTGTTCGTTGTGGATGAGGGCAAACCCGCGCACGCGATCCTGGAACAGAAGGGCTTGATTCTTGCGCCGGGTTGGTCGCCGGACGGCAAGCAGATCGTTGTCGGTGTCGGGATCTTCACGGCGTTTCTCGACTTTGAGGCGGGCGGAAAGAAACCGATTGATACTGTCAACGGAGGGGCGCAGGTGGGCATTGTGAATTCCGATGGAACGGGCTTCCATATCGTCACATCGGGCTCGAACAACAATGCATTTGCATCCTTCGGACCGGATGGAAAGCACATTGTCTATCGCACGCTCGGCCCGACGGAACAGGGCCTGCGCATCATGAATCTCGAAGACCATTCAGTCAAGGTGCTCACAAGTGAGTGGGACAACTTTCCTGTCTGGTCTCCAAGTGGGGATTCGATCGCATTCATTCGCAGAACCGGCAGTGATTTCCAGGTATTCACTGTCCATCCTGACGGAACAGGCATGACCCAGTTGACGCATACCAAAGGCAACGAGGCGCATCTGGCCTGGTCTCCGGATGGAGAACGCCTGCTGTTCACAAGTTCGCGCATGGGATTCAAAGATGAGGCTCTTCTGGTAGGCGCGCCGCAACCTTATGGCGAAATTTTTGTCATGCGCAAGGACGGTACCGAGGTCGAACAACTCACCGACGACCAATGGGAAGAGGGCGGTCCTGCATGGCAGCCTCACAAGCCGCTGTCGGCTGCGGTCACTTCCCCATCGAACTAAAGCCGCCATCGCCTGCCTTGAGCGAATAAAGCGTGCTCACCTAACTTCCAGATTCCCCAGTCGATCGCGCGGATTGGGCCGCGGCTCGCTTCGCAAGTCGCGGCACCGATGTAGCCCGTCCGTCACTAATTCCCCGAATCTTTACCGGGGTGGGATTGACGCCGGAACCAGCCAGCGCTACTCTCTCCCCATACACCACGCTTGGGTACTCTAGCCAACACGCTGCAGCTCGGGACCAGTTCGAGTCCGAAGCTCGCCCGCACGTTCCATATCACTACAAAAATTGTTCGCGCCAACCTGCCGATATATTCCGTAATGGAATCTAATCCACTGTCAATGCCTGCCCGAAGGGCAGAACTGGAGGCCGTCTGAACGCTGATCTTGAGATCACACCGAATCTTGAGCCCCTGTTTGGGACCCGCGATGAAAACCTCAGGCTGATGGAGGATTCACTAGGCGTAAAGATCGATCTGCGATCCGACGCCGTACACGTGGAGGGGCCGGAAGAATCGGTGGCTCGAGTCCAGCGTATCTTTCAGGACTTCGAAGCGCTCCGCCGCCAGGGCATCAATCCGCACAATGGAGAATTGAACGGCATGTTGCGCCTGGTCGTCGCTGACCCGGCTACCACGCTGCGTTCCATCGCCGACGCGGGCAAGCAACGCTCCGCGAGCGTCAAGCGTTCCGTGCATCCACGCTCCATCAATCAACGCAAATACGTCGAGGCCATCGAGCAGAATGACATGGTCTTCGGCGTCGGCCCGGCCGGCACCGGCAAGACCTACCTCGCCGTCGCCATGGCCGTCGCTGCCATGAATGCGAAGAAGGTCGCGCGCATCGTCCTCGTTCGCCCCGCCGTCGAAGCTGGCGAACGCCTCGGCTTCCTGCCCGGCAGCCTGCAGGAAAAAGTCGATCCCTATCTCCGCCCGCTCTACGACGCGCTCTACGACCTGCTCGAGCCCGAGCGCGTCGACAAGATGCTCGAGAAGAACATCATCGAGGTAGCGCCGCTCGCCTTCATGCGCGGCCGCACCCTCAACGACGCATTCATCATCATGGACGAGGCGCAGAACACTACCATCGAACAGATGAAGATGTTCCTGACCCGCATGGGCAACAACTCCAAGGCGGTCATCACCGGCGATATCACGCAGATCGACCTGCCCAACCCTCGCAAGTCCGGCCTGGTCGATGCCATCAACGTGCTCGATGGCGTCGAGGGCATCACCTTCTGCCACTTTGAAGACGGCGATGTGGTGCGCCATGCCTTGGTACAGCGCATCGTACGCGCCTACGAGTCGGCCAAACCGCAGCAGCAGGAGTTGTCGCTCTCGCTCGGCGAAAACATGGCCGTCGAGCCGCCCGCGCCGTCGGCTCCCACTGCCAAACCACAGTAAATCCAGCCTTCGCGTAAAATTGAAGGTGAACCGGAGCCGCGTCCCTTGCGGCTCCGTGTACGATGATTCTCCTCGACCCAGATCTGGACACCCAATCGCCCCACGGACCAAGACCTGTCCGTAGGGGCCCCGGCCTCCGCCCCGCCCCGAAGGCCGCTTCGGTCAGGCGCCGATCTGCGGGCGCTTCGCGTAAGGCATCACCGCCTGCTCTCGTCCCTTCGGCGCGCACACTCGCCCGCTTCCTCGGCCGGGCCCAGGCCGCCGTCCGTTTGCCCGGTCGCGTCTCGGTACTCCTCACGACCGATGCAGCCATTCGCCGCATGAACCGCCAATTCCGCGGCTACGACAAGCCGACAGACGTCCTTTCCTTCCCCACCGAAGCGCTGATCCGGAAACAGGAGAAACTCGCAGGCGACCTCGCCATCAGCGTGCCCACAGCGCGCCGTCAGGGCACTGCGTGCGGCCACTCCCTTTCGACAGAGCTGAAGGTTCTAATACTCCACGGCTTGTTGCATCTGGCCGGCTACGACCACGAATCCGACGCCGGCCAGATGGCGCGCCGCGAGCGCCGTTTGCGCGCCCATCTCGGCCTGCCCCAGGGCCTCATCGAGCGCTCCGAGTCCGATCCTGCTCTGAAAAGAGTTGGCCCCACCGCAGGTGGTGGAAAGGGTGGGAAAGGAATGACCCGAGCCGGGAAGAGGCGCCTCATATGACGGCCCTCACCATTTTTCTCCTCATCCTCGCGGCTCTTGTTGAAACGCTGGCCGCCTACATCACCCGTGTCTACTCCGAATTTGGCAAGATCCTCTCCCGCGAGGTGCAGGACAACATCGATGCATGGGAAGAGAAAGTCGAGCCGCATCTAGGCCTGAGCCGCGAACACGCCGCCATCTCCGCCGCGGTGTTGCAGCAACTGGCGCTCGGCATCATCGCGCTCGTGTTTGGCGCGGTGCTTTTCGATCGCGCACCGCACCTCGGCCGGCCATCCTATGCCGAGATTGCCCAGGCAGTCCTCGGCGTCATCCTCGTTGTCGTTTTCTGCAACCAGGTTTTGCCCACGGCGCTCTTCAATCTCACCCAGGGCCGTTGGGCCGCGCGCCTCCTGTGGCCCATCCGTTTTCTGCTCTGGGTCGTTACACCCATCACCGTGTTTGTGCGCTTCTTCTACTCCGTGGCCTCGCTCGCAGACCAGCCTCCAAACCTTGAAGAAGAGGCTGCAGTCAACGTAGAGGCCCTGCTCGAAGCCGGCCAGGAAGAGGGAATCCTCGAAGAAACCGACCGCGATCTTGTTCGCTCTGCAGTCGAGTTCGGAGACAAACTGGTGCGCGAAGTCATGACGCCGCGCCCGCGCATCTTTGCCGTATCCGAGTCCATCACGCTCGAAGAATTCATCGAGCAATTGCGCGATCACAACTTTTCGCGTGTGCCGGCTTACTCCGGTTCGCTCGACAACGTGACCGGCATCGCTTTCGCGCACGACCTGCTGCAGATCGCCGACGAAGAGGCGCGTACTCGCACCGTTGCGGAGATCCAGCGCCCGGCCGCCTTCGTGCCTGAGACCAAGCGCGGCTACGAGTTGCTGCGTGAGATGCAACGTGAAAAACAACACATGCGCATTGTCATCGATGAATATGGCGGCGTCGCCGGACTGGTCACCATCGAAGATCTGCTCGAGCAAATCGTTGGCGACATCAAGGACGAACACGAAACGGATACTCCAGTCGAAGATCCGCAACGCGAGCCCGGCGGCTCATGGCTTGTCCCCGGCAGCTTTCCCGTCGATCAGCTTGTCGACCTATTCGGCGAGCCAGTCGAAATCGAGGGCGAGTTCGAAGCCACAACCCTCGGCGGCTTGGTCAGCGAAATCGAAGGGCGCATCCCTCTGCGCGGCGAAGTCGTGATGCTCGATCACGCCGGCCTGCGCATCGAGGTCGTGGCCTCGACAGATCGCCGCGTAGAGCGCCTCCGCGTCTTCCCGCCCCACATAGAAACCGCCGCCGCTCAAGCCTCGTGACGCCAGGAAACTGCTGTCGAAGTCCATTTTCAGTTTTCATCTGAATCCGGAGCGCTTCAGGTTTTCAATACGGTTGTCGTGAGCAAGTGCAAATGTGCAAGTCCAATGAGTCCCCTGATCGCCTTCGACCAGGAAAGGCAGGTGCATTGGCCGACTGCGTCGTGGGGGCTGGCTGACGTTGGGTGCGCGTCATTGAAGTTTTGTATTCAGCCTTAGTCCTGATCCCTGCTCACTGTCCGCTGTCCACGCGCTTCGTCACTCCCCTCCGCTGAGCCATCCGGTATTGGCCCACGGCCCAGTCTTCGCTGGCCAGCCCTGTGCGCTTCGCTTCGGCGAAGATCTCCGCCATCTGGTCAGCAAGGCTCAGACGCGTCTGACGGCTCGCGGCTGCTTCGCGTAGTAAGCGCAGATCTTTCGCGCCCAGTTCGATGGTTGCCGCAATATGTTCCGGCGGATGCAGCATGGTGTTGGCATACGCGGCGTAAAAGGGTGACTGAAACAGGGCGTTGTTTACGGTTGCGAAAAATGTCTCGGGCTCGACTCCCTGCTGGGATGCAAAGACAAACGCTTCGCCGAGCGAATGAATCATGGCGCTGATGAGAAAATTGCCGCCCAGCTTGACGGCATGCGCTTGCCTGGGCTCTTTGCCGACGACGGTTATCCCTCGCGAAAATGCCTCGAGCAGCGGGCGCGCACGGTTCACGGCTCTGTCGGCGCCGGCTGCTACGACCCAAAGCCGACCCTCGTCCGCCACATTTGGACGGCCGAACACCGGCGCTCCCACAAAATCGATACCCCGGTTTGCATATTCCGCGGTGAGCCGCTCACTCAGCGCAACGCTGATGGTGCTGCACGAGATGTGTAGCGCGCCCGGTGAAAGCGCATCAACCAGTCCGTTGGGGCCGAAAAGCACGTCCTCATACGCCGCATCGTCAAAGAGCATGGTAATCACAGCGTCGGAGCCCAATTCCGCCTCGGCCGGAGTGCCTGCGGCGATAGCGCCTTCGCGGATCAGCGGTTTAGTACGCCCTTCGCTCCGGTTCCACACCGACAATTCGTGTCCGGCAGCGATCAACCGCAGCGCCATCGGTGTTCCCATGTTGCCCAATCCCAAAAATCCGATCTTCATAGCTATCCCTTCCCATGTGCCTGTTACTGGATCTACGAATCGTGCCTGGGGCTACAGGAACAATCATTTCGCATCTACGGACATGGTATGACCTGTGACGACAATCGGGCACACAAGCTGCACACAGTTTGCTGTGGAGATCGGAATTCACGGAGACTTCGGAGGGGTGTCATGGATAGGGAATTCAGTGAACAGGTCAGTCACAAGCAGAGGCCTGCAAAGGACGCGCGACGTAGTTGCGCGCTTGAACTCTCCGCACTTCGAAACGGTTCGCCTCGCGAAGCCTCGATGCGATGGACATCAGATTTGTAAACCAGTGAAGGAATATACTGCACGTGGGTCCCCGAACCGATGCGACCGGAACTGATCGAAGCAACCAACCTGTTGCACCGCAATACACCTGAAGCCGTGGAAAAGGCGATCGGTCTGCTACAGAACACGGTTTATTCCTTCAGCATGAAAGTCTGCGGCCACCCGCAGGACGCGGAAGATACCATGCAGGAGGTCCTCTACCGTTCGTTAGGTCACCTCGCAAAAATACAGGACCCGCAGGCGCTCGCTGTCTGGCTCTATACCGTGACCAGAAACCGCTGTTGGCGCATGCGCCGCAAATCGGCGAACGCTCCCCGCGAGAGCTTCTCACTGGATGAATTAATGCCGGATGACGCTGAATTGGGGCGATTGTTACAGGACGCAGCCGACGGTCCCGAAAGCGATATGCTCAACGCCGAGCAGCACCATTTGCTGCATCAGGCTGTCTTGCGCGTCCCGGCGCAGCTTCGCATTGTTCTCGTCCTTCATGACATGGAGGAGCTGACAACAGAGCAAGTCGCGCGGATCCTCGGTCTGCAGCCGGGGACAGTGCGGGTTCGCTTGCACCGCGCGCGCCTCTCCGTGCGCAAGGAGATGAGTCGCATTCTGGAACACACGGCGGCGAAAGTACAAAAGGGCAAACCTGCCAAAAACAAGTTGAAGGTCAAGCCGTCTAGAAGTGCACAACGCCCGGCTGAGTGCCGCGAATTGTTTTCCAATCTCTCGGAGTACTTGGATGGGAGAGTGGAACCGCGCACATGCGGTCAGATGCGCGAGCACATCGAGGCGTGTCCCGCCTGTATTGCATTTCTCCGTGATCTGCGTGCCGCCATCGACCGCTGCCGTTCCTTGCAGGTTGCGTGCGATCCTGCCCTCGCGCCGCGCCTGCGGTCCATCCTCACCCAGGAATACCTGCGCTTACTGGGAATGCCTGGCGGAGAGAAAATATCTGCTGTTGTGTAACGATTCGGCCCATTCATGTCTTTCTTCTAGTAGGAAAGAGAGGCCATGATGGAAGTAACAGTCAAGCATCTTGACCGCGTAAGGTTTACTGTTCAGGCCCGCTCGCACACGATCCATTGCGACCAGCCGTTGGAGAACGGAGGCGACGACTCCGCCATGACGCCACCGGAACTAATGCTCGCCGCGCTGGGTTCCTGCGCGGCATTCTACGCTGTGCAGTACCTCAGCACCCGCAAGCTCGTGGAGACTGGCGTTGAAGTTTCAGTGACGGCTGACAAGCTGATGCAACCGGCGCGCCTCGGCAACTTTCGCATCCATGTCGCCTGCCCCATTCACCTCACCGAAGAGCAGAGTCAGGGCCTCATGCGCTCCGTGCAACACTGCCTGATCCACAACACGCTCTTGTCGTTGCCGGAGATCAAGATCGAACTGGCTACGGCCGATACGGCAATGCAGCACGGATGATTGGGCGTCTGGTCAGAACCGTCGTCTGCGTCGCGCGCCGGTGTTCTAATCGTCCCATGGTGAGCCTTGCCAACCCTTCAATTACCTTTTCGACAACACTGCGCGCATGTGTCAATCGACGGTAGGTGTGCTTACTCCTCTCTCAGAGCTTGCATGGGCTGAACTGAAGCTGCGTTTCGCGCGGGGATCAAAGAAGAAACAAGGCCGATGGATGCGAGCACAATGGCCACTGCAACGTAAGTCCACGCATCCAGGGGTTGCACTTCAAACAGGAATCCCTTGAGCACGCGGCCGCTGAGCACTGCCAGAACAAGACCGATCGCCAGTCCCACGCCGATCAGGATCGAGCCTTGACGAAGAATCATCTTTGCCACGCCGGCCCGCGTTGCGCCCAGTGCCATGCGCACGCCGATCTCGCGCCGCCGGTAATTTACGAGCTGTGACAGCACGCCATACAATCCCGTGATCACCATGGCGATGGCAAGACCCGCGAACGATCCGATCAGATAGAGCATCAGTCTCTGGCTGAAAGTGTTCTTGTCGACCACATCCTGCATTGTCTGAAAATCGTCCAGGGCAAATCCTGGGGCACTCTTGTGAAACACAGTGCGCATCACTGTTTCAACGGGGATGTCGCCGCGTGTTTTGACAACGAAATTGACGACGGTCTTCAGCAGTGCCTGGTAGAACAGCGACGTGGTTGGAACCTGGCTGTCGGGAATGAGGAGAAGAGGCTGGGGTTTGACGCCGACTTTCGCATCCACCTGGTCACCCAGAATACCGACAATCGTGAGCGGCTGCACCATACCCGTGTCGACGCCGCCCAGACTAATTTGCTTTCCAAGGGGGTCCCGCCCGGGGAAGTACTTTTCCGCCAATGTCTGATTGATGACAACGACGGGAGGCATGCCAGCTGTGTCGTCGTCCTGAATCATTCGCCCTCGGACCACAGGCGTACCCATCGTGTGCGCATACTCTCCGCTGATGGCGGTCACGTTTGCGGACGGCTTCTCACTATCAGGAGTCTTCACTCCGACAATATCGAAGCTTGAACTGACACCCAACCCGGAGAGAGGCGGTGAGCTCACAAGAGCGGCACTCTCGACGCCGGGAAGGTGGCGCATGATCTGCAGTACGGGCTCGTACGTCAACACGGCGACAGAAGCCGGGGCATGCGTTGTGTCTTTCGAGACAGCCATTGCGGAAAAGCCGGCTGAATCTGCCGGCATTGCCGAAAAGGTGGTTACACGAGTCACATCAAAACCCAGCCGCGCTTGCTCGAGATTCCAGAGCGTGCGAAAGAGAAGGCCGGTTCCCACGAGCAATAAGGTGGAAAGGGCCACTTCGCCGGCAACCAGCGAACCTCTGAACTTGCTGCTCGCGGTGCGTGTGCCGGTGGCCCGTGATGCGGCCTGCATTGCAGCATGGGGGTTGGCGCGCGCCACAAGCAGCGCGGGAAGGAATGAAGACAGAAGCGTAACGATCATCGCGATGATGGCTAACACCAGCACGACCGTCCAATGAATGGAAAGGGCGTCGGCTCGCGGAATGGTCCCATCCGGCAGTTTCTTGATCGCGATCATGGCTAACTCGGCGAGCCCAATGCCAATGACGCTCCCCAAGAGGCTGAGAATCATTCCCTCGGAGAGGAGTTGCCGTATCAACCGCCATCGGCCGGCTCCGAGCGCTGCGCGAACAGCGAATTCCTGCTGGCGCGCAAGACAGCGCGCGATAAGCATATTGCTCACGTTGGCGCACGCAATCAGCAAGACCAATGCAAGCGCGCCAAAAAGCGCATACAGCTCCGGGCGCACGGGGCCTGTCAGCAGGTCCTGGTAAGGAAAGGCCTCGAATGTGATCTTGCTTTCGCTGGCCTTCCTTGGAATATGAGACGCGATGCCATCCAACTCCCGCTGAGCTTGTGCGACGGAGACCCCTGACCGCAGTTTTCCGATCACCATAAAGAAGTGGTAACCGCGGTCGTTCAACATTTCAGAGGTTGGCTGCAGGGGAAGCCAAACTCCCTTTTCGACAAAGGATCCCATCTGCTCGGGAAAGCGGAACGATTGCGGCATCACGCCCACGACGGTCCGCAATCGGCCGCCAATCTTGGCCGATTGGCCGACAATGCCGGGGTTGGAGTGGAACGCTGTTTTCCATCGATGTTCCGACAGAAGAACCACGTCGGGGCCGCCGACGAGGCCTTCTGCGTCGCTGAAGGTGCGACCGAGAAGAGGCCGAGCATCAAGGATGAGAACAGGTTCGTCGACACCCGAGGAGCCGCGATGCTCTGGGATCCGTCCGGGGTCTCCAGAACGCTCAGGTCTTCGGAATAGCCTGCCGTGTTTTCAAGGACCCGCGACTGTTCGTGGATGTCGCGGAAGTTCATCCATGACGTTGTGTTGAACCCCGGATTGCCTGTCTTCGGACCGATGAAAACGAGACGATCGGCATCTCGATAAGGCAGCGGGCGTAAGATCACGTCCTCAATTACCGTGAAGATCGCCGTGTTAGCGCCGATGCCGAGAGCCAGGGTCAGAACGGCAAGAATCGTCATTCCCTGCGTCTTGCGCAATTGCCGTAATGAAAATCGGAGATCATAGATCAGAGTTCTCATCGTCGACCTCTATGGATGTAGCATGTAGCCACTATGCGGTTGAGTTGAGGGTCGCCCGCTCCACTTCAATTTAGGCCAGCTACCGCGGCTGTTTCAATTCCGGATCGTCGCCAAACATTACTTTACCGGCTGGTCAAGATTCAGGCGTCGATTCATCTGCGGCCCCGCATCGTGAGCAGCAGAAGCAGCACCCCCGCAACGGCTGCAATTCCCCCACGATAGGCCCATTGAATCTGTCCCGTCATGAAGCTGCCTGGAAGCACGTTGATCCCCTGCAAAATCCAGATCACGCCGACGGCGATCAACAGGATCGCCAGCACGCGGACAGCAAGCAGAGTCGGTCGATTCATTCTGATCAGAATCTCCTTTTTCAGCGCCGATTTAGCGGAATTGTATCGCTCCTGAGTCAGGTTGTGAGGCCAAGGAACGTTTGCCTTGACCCGCGGCGGATGGGTCTGAGGATCGCCTTGGCCGGCCGCGCATCCAATTCGCTGGGCAACTCGGCCATTTCACGCGCCAAGCGCGCCCTGATCCATTACCAAATTCCATCAATTCAGTCGTTTCGACTGGAAGCCCACGCGCAACTGGCCGAAAATAGGACGGAGCGGCCAATGGCAGAGTTTCCGCATTTTCGATCATCCGTAGCCCGGAAAGTTGAGGCGAATGGCCCCGGGTCCGCAATCGCGCCCGGGGACCGGTCCAATCCAGAAGCAGGCAAGTATTGCGCCTACAACCAGACTCGGCAACGCTTCCTCTGCGCCAACGTGGAAGCCGCCGATTTCTCCACGACCGGACTCGATGCTCGCTTGCCTGGCCTCACACCGAGTAGCGGTACGGGCCTCTGGATCGTACCCATCCGGAATATCTCCCCCACCAGCGTTCGTGTCCCTCTCGATCTCATTTACCTCGACCGCAACTCTGTCGTACTCGATGCGGTCGAGTCGTTTCCCCTCTCCCAGGCCACGGCTTCGATCGGGTCAGCCACAAGTATCCTCGCTCTGCCTAGCCAGACCATTGCTTCTACCGCAACACAGCCCGGCGATCGATTGATCCTGTGTGCTCCAGAGGAAATGAAGCTGCGCCTGCAGCAGATGGCCGGCCCAAAGGCACAGACACGTTCCGAACAGAGCCCGTCTCCCAGTCAAAGCGCCGCTTTGGCGAACGACCGGCTCCACCCAAAAGCGGTTGGGAATCTAATCCCCTTTGTGGACCGGTCGAATCCAAAAGCTTCCAGCGAGAACGAACCGACCACGTCTGCTTCGGCAGCTTCCATCCCGATCGCCCCTGCTCCGCCCGAGGTCGCTCCGGCAGTAACTGCGCCGACAACTCCCGAGCCGGTCGCCGCCCCCGTTCCGCCGCAGCCGGATCAGGAGCCGGCCCCTCGCTGGAAAGCCATGCCCTCAAAGGGCTGGTTGAAGCGCTTGCTTTCGGGCGAGCCTTCCGATCCTCGCAAGGCGCCGCGGACCGCGCTGCCATGGCTCGTTGCCTATTTCTTCACGGGCGGACGTCCCGTGCCGCACGAAATTCGCGATATCAGTGTGACGGGGGCATTTGTCTTCACCGAAGACCGCTGGTATCCGGGCACAGTCGTTCGAATGACCCTGACCGATAAGCGCAATCCGGCCGCGGAGCGCTCCTTCACCATCAATGCAGAAGTCATTCGCTCGGCGGACGACGGCGTCGGATTTCAATTTGTTCTCAAAGATGGGAAAGACTCGCGACACGCCGCTGCCTCCGGCGTAGATCGCCAGGCTCAAGGTGTTTTCCGCGAGCAAGTCGAAGAGTTCCTGCAGCGCATGAGCAGTGGCGCCAACTAGAACCGCCTCCACATTAACTTGATTGCACCTGCCAACAGCAACGTGAGCGGATGACAGTCATTCCATGCGCAAAGAAAACTCGCGACCAAGATCTGAAGGCGTGCGCCGCTATAATCGCTTCACTGGGAGAGGAAGATGCGACCAGATGGGTCGAAGGCCATGGCACGGAGAGTGGCAGGTTTGTTGTGTGCGTGGGGCACGCTTAACGTCGTGCCTCGTAGCTGCAAATTCCTGGGATGGTGAAAGAATCCCCTAGAATCAGCACTTGCGCCAACTCACGCTTAAGGGCTCCTTCGGCTCCGAACACCCTCACCCAGCGAAAACGCCGTAAACTCAATCAGGAGCATTACCTTCTTTGAAATCGGGATTCGTCGCCATCCTCGGCCGGCCCAACGCCGGTAAAAGCACGCTCCTCAACGCCCTCACCGGCGAAAAGGTGGCCATTGTCACGCCCAAGCCGCAGACCACGCGCAATCGCATCGCAGGCGTGGTGGAAGTCCCCGCGCGCAAGCGTGTCCATCCCGCCGCGCAGATCGTTTTTGTCGATACGCCTGGCGTGCACAAGCCCGCGTCCCAGCTCGATCGGCGCATGTTGCAGGAAGTCCACGAAGCTCTCGAAACCCGCGACCTCGTGCTGGTCCTGATTGACGCCAGCCGCCGCGTGCAACTTGAGGCAGCAGGCGAGCCAGGCGGTATCCCAGGCGCGGAAGTGAGCGTAGCGGTGGGTGCCCCAGGTCCGGGGTCCCCACGAACAGGTCTTGGTTCGAGGGGTGGAGATCTCGATTCTGAGACCTGGGAGGCCAGATCTCAGTCGCCACATCCCTCGCGCAAGACGAGTTCCTGGTCCAGCGAAGAAGAGTTCCTCTTCGGCCTCATCCGCGGCCTCGATTGCCCCGTTTTTCTCGTGCTCACCAAGATCGACCTGGTCGCGAAGGATTTGCTTTTGCCGTTGATCGAAACCCTGACAAAGGAATTCAACTTCGCCGAAGTCATTCCGGTAAGCGCGCGCAAGCGCGATGGGCTCGATCTGCTCCTGCGCAAAATCGTGAACGTGCTGCCCACCGGCGAGCGCTATTACCCCAAGGATCAATACACCGATCAGCCCATGCGCTTCATGGTCGCCGAACTGATTCGCGAACGCATCCTCGTCGAGACCGGCGAAGAGGTGCCTTACGCCGCGGCCGTTGTGATTGAGCAGTACGAGGAGGCCGAACCGCCCGCGCCACCCCGGAAGAAAGGCCAGGCGCCGGCTCGCCTCCCGCTCACCCGTATCGCTGCTGCCATTTATTGTGAGCGCGAAGGGCAGAAAGCCATCCTCATCGGTAAAGGCGGAGCCAAGCTGAAAGAGATCGGCACCGGTGCCCGCAAGCAGATCGAGTCGCTGCTCGGCACGCGTGTTTATCTCGAACTGCATGTCATCGTTGAACCCGGCTGGCGCGAATCGCGCCCCTTCATCGACTCCCTCGATTGGCGCAATCAGTTGGAGAAGATTGCCGAGAAACAGGGCAACGAGCCAACGGAAGAATAGGTTCGATTACGAATTACGCCCCGCGCACCTGGCCGCGCCCTTCCGTCTTCACTTCATACATGCGCGCATCGGCTGCGCCAATGATGGTGTGAATGGTGGACCCGTCGGCCGGCGCCGTCGCCAGCCCGACGCTAGCACTGACGGTGAGCTCCAGGTTTCCATTCATGTGAAAGCGTGTTGTCGTCAGTTCGCGATGGATGGTGGTCGCAAGATCGCGCGCGTCGGCCCTTCCGGTCTCGGGCATCACGACCACAAACTCGTCCCCGCCGTAGCGAAAGCACAGGTCCTGCGGCCGGCTCAACTCCTGCAGCCGCTGCCCGGCGCGCGAAAGCAGCTCACTCCCCACCAGGTGCCCATGCATATCGTTCACCTGCTTGAATCGATCGAGATCGAGAAACGCCAGGCTCACAGGAAGGTGCAAGCGGCTGCAGCGTTCCAATTCTCGGCCTAGCACGTCATACAGGTGCCGCACGTTGAAGAGGCCCGTGGTGTCGTCGGTGATGGTCAGTTGTTGAATTCGCGCCATGTCACGCGCATTCTCAATTGCAATCGCCGCATGATCGGCCAGGATGTGCAGAAACGCGATCGTGTAGTCCGTCAGTTGATCGGCGCGCGGATTGAAAATCTCAATTGCGCCCTGCGTCCCCTTGCGTCCCCGCAACGGCAAGGCAATCACGGACCGGATTTTCGATGTGAATTCCGATCCAGGTTGGTGCAGCCGCGGGTCGTCCTCGGTTTCGGGAACAATCAGCGTCTCTCCGTGCTCTACCACCCAGCCCGCTACGCCCTCGCCAACCTTCACGCGCAGATCCCGCAGCGCCTCTTCTTCGCCTCCGGCGGCAATGGCGTAAAACAAATCCTGGTGCACTTCATCCAGCATCAGAAGGCTCCACAAGTCGGCCTGGATGAAGCGTTCCATATGTTCCAGAATTGTGCGCAGAATCGTATCCAGGTCGAAGCTCGAGGTAAGGGAGCGCGCCAGCTTGTGAAATACAAGCAGGTCTTCAATCGGAATTCGATTTTCCGGCAAAGGCTTCATTTGGGGGACCAATGGAGTATGCCACTTGGCCAGATCGGGAAATTGTGCAATGAATGCCATTTGTAAATTCGGTGCGCTCAAGAGTAAGCAGCGCCCCGGGTATTATCCAGTCTGCCCTCAGTTTGAATTCTGTCACACGTTGGGCTCGCGGCAAGCGGGTTTTGCACTAAGGTAATGCACGATGGTTTTAAGGTTGAGATAGATTACCCGCCGATGTGCACCATCGATCGGGACGGCTTTAGGAATCCGGGCTCGCCGATGTGGTGGCGCGCCTCCTTGCCCTGCACGGTCCGCGCAATGTAGGCGCGAAGCTCCGCATCGCTTTCGCCCGCCCGCATGTGTCCATAAAGGTCGTGTTCCACCTGCGAGAAGAGGCAGGTCCGAATCTTGCCGTCCGAAGTAAGTCGCACCCGGCTGCAGGCGCCGCAAAATGCCTGCGTCACCGGCGCAATAACCCCAATCTCACCCCGTCCGTCTTCAAAAGTAAAGCGCCGCGCCGTCTCGCCCGCATCGCGCGCCGGTAAGGGCACCAGCGGCAGAACCCGCCCGATGCGCTCCACAATTTCGGCCATCGAGACCACGATCTCCGGCGTCCAAAGCCGCCCTTCCTCCAGCGGCATGAACTCGATGAACCGCACCACTACATCTTCTTCACGGGCAAAATGCGCGAAGCTCTCGATCTGGTCGTCGTTGAATCCGCGTAGCAGCACGCAATTGATCTTCAGCGGCGTCAACCCGGCATCCCGCGCCGCGCGAATCCCCGCCAGCACCTTGCTGAAACTCCCCGGCACGCGCGTGATCCGCTCAAACGTGGGCGCATCCACGGCATCCATGCTCACCGTCACGCGCTGCAACCCGGCTTCCTTCAGCTGCTTCGCAAGCCCTTTAAGCAGATGTCCATTGGTGGTCACCGCCAGGTCCAGAGGCTCGCCTGCAAGCGTGTGCAGCGCTCCCAATTCTCGAATCAGTTCGAGCAGCCCATGCCGCAGCAAGGGCTCGCCGCCGGTCAGACGCACCTTCTCGATCCCCAGCCCGACAAAAAGCTTGATCAGCCGCAGATATTCCGCGATGTCCAGTTCCGGATACTGCGCGCCCAACTCCCCCGTACGGCAATACACACACTTGTAATTGCAGCGGTCGGTGATCGAGACGCGGAGATCGTGAATGACACGTCCGTGGCTATCGGTCAGCCGTGCAGCGGACTTCACGGCCGAAAGAGCAACTGGGGAAGCAACCGCCATCTGCACCTTTTACGACGAATATTTGCCGGCGCATCGCTGCAAGGGCACTTGATTAGATGTCATCCGCTTTAATCGAGACGCGGCGTTCCCCTGCGCAGAATGAGCCCCGTCAACCCGAATCCCGCAATCAGGCACAGCGCGAGAATGAAGTAATACGCCATCGGATGCGCCCAGCCCGGCGAATACGTCAGGTCCTGTCCCACCCACAGCAGCAGCACGACGGCAATCACGGAAAACTGCCCTGCAAGGACCAGAAACGTGTGCCCCAGGTCGCGCCGTTTGTCCAGCGCCTCCACTTGGTCGGGGGTCAAATTGCGCTCTTCGGGGGGAAGCAGGAAATTCGCCATTCTCGATCTCCAGGCAGCCCGCTTACGCATCTGGGCCGTCTCCATCATCAATTCAATCACAGACCGCAGCCGCTCCGCCAGTCTCATCCCGACCCGGAGATGCAGCCCGCATCACGTATATCGATCAGATCGCGTGTCTGCCAACCTACTTAGGCGGATATCCCACCGATTGCGCATAGAGCGGACGCCTGCCATCCGGCAGTTTCAACGCCGCCGAAACAGCTGCCGCATCTTGCTGACCATGCAGCGCATAAAACCACGCATTCAGTCCCTCTGATGCAGCAAACAGATATACATTCTGCCCGATAAAGCCTACATCGATCTGGGCAAAATCATTACTCGCGGGAGCAACGTACACAATCGTCGCAGCCGCGTGGGCCGCGTCCCCCGAGCCCACCTTGGCCCGTACATCGCCGTCCACCTTCGGCTTCAGCGCGTTGGTCTCGGCGTCATAAAGATAAACACCCTTTGCCAGCACAACGTAAAGCTCCACTTCCTGCTTGTTCATCGCCGAAGGAGCCGTGCGGCCAAGACCCGGCTTCACGTCGCGCGCCCGGTTCACGCCAAATGCAGCCCACAGCAAGTTCGATAATGTTTGCGGTGGCAGCTCATCGTCGCGAAACGCCCGCGTGGTTCTGCGCTCCGCCAACGCTTGCATCAGCGGCTTGCCGCCGGTGGTTTGGGGCGCCGGTAATTGCAGCGGTTGTTGCGCCGCGGCGGTCAAACTGGCAATTAGCAGAATGAGAGCGTGAGCCCTCGAGAAGCACGACACAAGATGCATGGTTCCCCCTGGAGTCGATGCTCTGGCGTGCCAACCTCCCAAGGCACGCGATCAAGGGGAAGAAGTTCTTGGGCGTTGCGATCGCTACTCCGTCAAAAACGCCAGCGTCTGCAGCGACGTAATCTCAAACGGCTTGCGGCAGCGGACATTCGCGCAGGCAAGCTTGTCGTCGCGCCGCACCATGTACGACTGTGCCTTCGCAAACCGCGCCCGGTCCCGTTCATCGGCGTTCCGAGGCAACTGCGCTTTCTTGCGCCGCACCACCCACGTCACCTTGTATTCGGCGGCCTGTCCGCACTTCGGGCACGTCAGGGTATGTGTGCGCGCCTCCGTGGTCTCGTTGAAAAACTCCCGCTCGTCCATCCGCTTCCGTTCTCTCCAAAACCGGCGAAAAAACCCGCCGAAAAATTCCCGATTTCCGCTGTCCGTTCGTCGAAAATGCAACCGGAGAAACGGCTCGGGCCTTCCGCTTGCGCTCAAACTATTCCATACTCTTCCTTGCCATGACGAAACGCAAGCCAGCCAAATTCACGGCCACCAAGGCGGTCAAGGCCAACGCCCGCGAACGCGTCGGCCAGCCTAAGCCCGCACGCGTCCTCGCCACACAGCCCCGCACCGGGCGCGAGGCAAAACACAAACCCAAGCTCGATCAACTCATCCGGCAGGAGGACTAAAAATGGCCCGTGCAGTTGGAGTGGGAGGTATTTTCTTGAAGGCCCAGGACCCGAAGGCTCTGTCCGCCTGGTACGCAAAGCACTTCGGCCTCGCGCCGGCAGAAGAGACTTCGATCATCTTCGACGGACCTAGCGCCGCAGGCATGACCGTCTTCGCGCACTTCCCCCGCGACACCGAATACTTCGGCCCCGGTGCGCAACAAGTCCCGCAGCAGGCCATGGTGAACCTGCGCGTCGACAATCTCGACGAAATGCTCGCGCAGCTCGCCGCAGCCGGCGTCTCCATCGATCCCAAACGCGAAGACTACCCTACGGCCGCTTCGCCTGGATCATCGACCCCGAAGGCAATCGCGTCGAACTGTGGGAGCCGCCCGCACAAGGCGCTGTCTAGGACCTCGTAGCATCGACAGCCCAGCTCGTCCTGATTCTAAATTGCATTCGTAATGCTGTCATCCTGAGCGAAGGTCGCCGCGGCGACCGAAATTGAAGGACCTGCGGTTGTTTTTCAGCCGCTTCAATCCGCACGACCATGGGTGCCCTAGGTCTGGATTTTCAGACCTGGGAAAGCACGACCCCGGTCTGCGATGCTCGGTCACGAGCCGCTAATTCCGCAACACCAGCAAACTTCCCAACAACGCCAGCGGCATCGCAATCATGCCCACTTTCAGAAACTCCCACGCGGTAATCTCCACCTTCTCCCGGCGCAACGCGATCAACCAAAGGATCGTCGCCAGCGAGCCAGTCACGGAGAGGTTCGGGCCAAGATCGACCCCGATCAAAAGCGCGTGGGCGACAATCCCCGATTCCTGCGCATGACGAATCGCAGAGCCGCCAATCAGACCGACGGGAAGATTGTTCATCCCGTTGGCGACCAGCGCCACCGCGAAGGCCGGCGCGCCCTTGGCAAACCAGCCCGGCCCGTGCGCCAGCAGTTTGAGGCCTGCTAAACCAGCGCGCAGAAGACCGGCGTTTTCGAGCGCCTCCACAATCACAAAGAGCCCCGCAACCAAGGGCAGCACCGACCAGGAAATTCCCTTGGCCACGCTCGCCACAATTCTAGGATTGCGGAACGCCACCACAACCAGTACAGAAACGGCCGCGCAACAGGTGGACGCTCCCAGCGGAAGACCAAACGCCGAAGCCGCGATCAACGCTGCCGCGGCCAGCAGCAGGCCGGCAAGAGCAAGTTTCCCTTCCGTCGTCAGTGGAGCAGGCGCCGTTTCGCCCTCGATCGGCTGCCGCAACTCCTTGCGCGCATGCCAGCGAAGGCAAAGAAAAGTGACCGCGATCGAAGCGATCGAGGGAAGCAGAAAGATGTCCATCCACTTCAGCAGCGGCGGAAGACTCCTGCCGAAAACAACGAGATTCGCGGGGTTCGAAATCGGAAAGACGAAACTGGCAGCATTGGCGATGAATGCGCAAGCCAGCAGATAGGGAGCAGGGTTGACCCGCGCGCGTCGCACCGCAGCCAATACCGCCGGCGTCAGCACCACTGCCGTCGCATCGTTCGAAAGCAGCGCGGTGACCACGATACCCACGCCGTAGACAAGCACGAAAAGCCGCAGCGACGAATGCTTGGCATGCCCCGCGGCAACTCCCGCCGCCCAATCGAACACATGCTCTTCGCGCGCCATCTCCGCAAGAACCATCATCCCGGTCAGGAACAGATAGACGTCCAGCCCCTCATAGACCGCGTGCGCAGCCTGCGGCAGCGGAATCAGACGCAAAACGACCAGGAGGAGAGCCCCGCCGCAAATCCAATACGCCTCGCCGATTTTGCGAGGTCGCAAAAGCATACACACAATGCTGACAAGGGAGACGATCCAGACGAACATCATAGGCCAGTCGAACACCAGAGGTAGGATGCAATTCGAGTCAATTCAAGTATCAGTCAAGACTCATACCATCAGGTCCCACAGAGGTTCCATTTCGGGGCAGCGACACTTCGAAATCCCATTTTGGCACGACCAACAGACGCGGGGGGGGGATGCGAGTGAGAAAGCGATTCGAATCGACTCAAGTCCCGAATGAGTTCCAATTCGGGACTTTGGCGCTTCTGATTTCCCAATCTGGCACGACCACGGCGGTTCTCCAATTGGTGTAGAGGGAAATCGCCGCTGCCCAGTGGCGTTTTCCTCAAGAAAATGCCACCCTGCGCGATATTAGAGACTCCACGGAAATGGGAGAACTGCCCCAATAGGCGCAAAAAGAAAAGCGGACGCCTGACCGCAGGCCGGCTGGAAGGTAAGACAGATTCGTCCGGGAACGCAGGACTGTCTTACAGCGTAAGACATGCGAGTCGCCATGTCTTACAGGCTGTAAGACAAATGTCCAACAAACGCAAGACCCTTGTCTCTCATCGTCTTACGCCGCCAAACGCGAGTCGCCCTTCGCTCTGCTCGGAATGCCGCGGTCTTACATGCATTCCTTCCTCGAGCCATCGCACCTCTGCATTGGATTGAGCCGAATCGAGGAATGAATCGGAGGGAGCCGAGGCCTTTAGGCCTCGGAAAAACCGGCGGGAAGGGCGGGCCTTCAGGCCCGGACACATCATTCTGCCGCAAAATTCAACCGGGCCACTCGCGGTTTTGCAGAAGAACTCTTGCTCCAGGTGCACAATCGAGGATGACAAGAGGTAGAGCTTCGTGCCGGATTCCGGCTCGAATCCGGGATCGGGCACCCCCCTCCCAAAACTTGCGTTTATCCATAACAAAATTGCAGAAGATGACTCGCTTCCGTGAAACAGGGAAACTACTCGCAAGACAGGCGGTCTTACGCCGGAATCGCGTCGAGCCACGCCGCAAGGTCCGTATGACCATGTTCGCGCGCAAAGTCTGCCGGCGTCTTACCTTGCTCGTTTTCGTAATGCGGATTCGCCCCGTGCTCCATCAGCATCTCGACGAGATCGATGCGATTCGCCGCCGCCGCGGAAAAGATCGGCGTGAAGCCTCCGGTCTGTGCCGCGTTGACATCCGCGCCATGCGAAATCAGCAATTCGATCGCCGACGGATTCTTGCCCAGCGCCAGCGCCGCATGCAGCGGCTGATTCTTCTGCGCATTCTGCGAAACCGCATCCACACGTGCTCCGCGAAAAACCAGCGCAGCCACCGACAGCGGAGTTCCGAATGCCGCCGCGAGGTGCAGCGCCGTCCATCCGTCGCCGGAGAAAGCCTGTGCCGCGGCTGCGTCTTCGCTCAGGATGGCTTGCAGTCGCGCCTCGTTGCCGGTCGACGCCGCTTCAAACACGTCCAGCGGCACGCCGAGCACGGCGAGCTTGGCAATCAGGAGATCGCGCACCTTCTTCTGGCCCGAGTAGACGGCCCAAAGCACTGCAGAAACTCCCTGCGGATCGCGATACGCCGCCAGAGATAGATCGTTTTCGAGAGCAGCAGTGACTTCTGCCGCATTCCCACTTTGGATGAACTGAAGAAAAGTTTGGCTCACTGGTGATTCACGCTGTAAGGCCCCGGAAGTTTAGGCCCTGAATTTTCCGCTTCCACCTCGGGTTTGGCGGTCTGATTGGTTCGCTTGGAATAAATGCGGAACTGCACGACGAGATCCAGCACGACAGGGACCGGTTTCCCGTCCTTCATCGCCGGTTGAAAGCTCGCTTTCCTGATCGTGTCGGCCGCGCTCTCATCCAGCCCAAAACCGATCGGCCTGCTCACCACGATCTCCTGCGGCTTGCCATCGGCGCCAATCACCGCGTGGTACAAAGCCATTCCCGCTACACCGCTCGCCTGCGCGTATTCATTGGAAGGCGGCTCAATGGTGGAAAGCAGCTTGGCCTTCTCATCGACGCCGCTTTGCCGATAGATGGCAGGATCCGTCGGCTTGTAGTCCGCCTGGTTGGCGACAGCCTGGTAGTACACCTTCCAGAAGCTTGGCATCGCCGCGATCATGCGCTCGTCCAGTCCCCGCGCAAACATGCGATCGATCGCGTCGCGCAGCATGTGGGCCGCGTGCGCCGGTGACGTTGTCGTCGTCACGCTCCCGGCATCGGCCGGCCGCTCAGCTTCAGGCGCCGCGTTCATCTCCGCTTTTGCCTGCTCGGCGTCGCTCGGCTCCGCATTGGGAACGGCTGTTGCGGGCACCGCTTTGGCAGCCTCTGCTTCCTCGCCTTTCTTTCCCTTCTTCTTCTTCGGCGTAACCACCAGCTCCCGATCGATCGTGATCTTCAGGACTTTCTTCTTCGGCGTGATCCGCACCTTGTCCACGGCCTTGGTGGGATCCTCATCGGCGCGCGCACCCAGGAAATGCAATCCATACCGAATCCCAGTCAACTCCACTTTGTGCTTCGACAAATGCACCTTGTCGATCTCGACGAGGCTCAGCGTGTAGGAGCCCTGCGCCGAGTGACCAATCAGCTTTCCGTGTTCGTCAAAGCTTAGAGAGTTATCCAGGTATCCATCGCGCATGTACAGTGTCTTGCCCACCAGAAGCTGTCTGACCTCGTCTTCGGTGATCGCGCCTGCTTGCGTATCCTGCAAAGTCGCAGGCGGTGGCTGGATGGCTGGAGTTGTAGGTGGCTGTTGACTGTCGGCTTGAGCCGCTGCGGGCTGTTGCGGAGTATCGGTTGGCGTCGGCGGGTTCGCGGCGGGTGTCTGTGCTGTGTCCTGTTGCGCCGGTGCAGTTTGATCCGGTGCGGTCTGATCCGGTGCCGTGGCCGCAGGCTGCTGCGCCGCATCTGGCTGAGGCGTGGCGGGAGCTTGGGCAACGGCCTTTCCGAGCGCCAACGCGACCACGACAGCACTCGCGCAACGGGCGAGCGCGGTCCACCGGCGTTCTAAAGATGGGACCAGAAGGCACTTCATCAGGGGAACCTATGCTCAAAATGTAGCAGGACGTCAATGGTTCCCTGCGTTGGAATTGAATGAACGCGCATTACTGAGGTGTATCGGCGTTTCACAGTTCCCAGGCTGTTTTTTGAACCGGATTACCGCTCGGGATGTGCGAGCCGCCAGAGAATCCGCCGAAACACCCCGAGTGCCCGCCTCGTGTCTGTGGACGTCAGGTGGATTCGGCGCAAAAGCAGCCGAAGATCGTGCACATTGGCCGCATCCATGATGCGAGGCGAGTAACCAGCCGCCGTCATGGTCTGCTCAATCACCTGAGCCAGCCTATCGAGCGTGCCCGACGATGCATTTGATGTCTCCGCGACGGCTCGTTTTGGCGCTGTTTCTACATCGCCGTTTTCTTCGGGTGCGACACGGGTGAGTTCGTAGAGGCAAACCGCAACGGCCTGCCCCAGATTCATCGAGGGCTGGCGCGGGTCCGTCGGGATCTCCACAAGCAAATGACAGTAAGACAAATCCTCGCGTGTAAGACCGTGCTTCTCCGGTCCAAAGACAATTGCAAGACGGCCATCGCGCTGAAGCTCCGTCACGACCGTCGGCGCCAACAAAGGAAGAAGAACCGCTTGCTGCTCCGGCTTGCGATGCGTGAGGGTTCCCGTGCCGACGGCGAGCGTGCAATCCGCGATGGCTTCCGCGAGAGTCTTTGTCTCGCGCGCGTTCTGCAGCAATTCCGGCGCGCCCACCGCAGATTTTGCTTCGCGCCAGTGCGCCTCAAACGGAGCCACTACTGCCAGACGAGCGAATCCGAAGTTAGCCATGGCCCGCGCAACCGCGCCTATGTTCAGCGGATTGCGCGGCGAGACAAGAACGACGTCAATCCGGGCGCGTTGGTCTTCCGTGAGCAAGCACCCATTGTATTGCCGCATTGCCCTTCGCTTATTCAGGCCTGCACTTGTTCTGGGTTGATAAACTGCTGGCACCGATGATCCCCGAGACCGTTTCAGAGAAGGATGCACTGCCATTGGAGGTCGAAGCGCTGTGCGCTACGGCGCGCTGGTGTTATGCGCGCGGATGGGTGCCGGCCACCAGCGGCAACTTCAGCGTGCGCGCCGGCCGGCACATCCTGATTACGCCAACTGGCCTGGACAAAGGCACGCTGGCGCCCGCAGATCTACTGGAGATCGATCCGGAGGGGCGCGCCGTTGCAGGCAAAGGCAAGCCCTCTGCCGAGACGGGACTGCACACGGTGATCTATCGCGAGCGGCCCAGGGCGCATGCGATTCTGCACGTGCACACGATATGGAACACGCTGCTGTCGGGGAGATTTCTGGAGAAGGGTTACGTTCCGATTGAAGGCTATGAGCTGTTGAAGGGTTTGTCGGGCGTAACCACGCATGAGCATGCTGAACAGGTGCCTATCATCGGGAATTCGCAGGATTATGCGCTTCTTTCGACGAATTTGGCTGAGGCGCTTGACGGATTCCCAAGCGCGCATGGGGTTTTGCTGGGTCAGCATGGGCTTTATACTTGGGGAGAATCGGTGGCTGAGGCGCGGCGGCATCTAGAGGCCCTCGAATTCTTATTCGAGGTGGAGGGCCGGCGGCTCATGAGCCCGCTGGGATGACTACAAAAGGACTGGCCGTCGAGGCAGCGGCTTTGCGTGGCGCGAAATTGTTCCACGTGGAACAATTTCGTCGGGAGGCAGAGGCTGATTTTGGCAGTGCCAAGAATGTTCCACGACCAAAAATTGTTCCACGTGGAACAATTGTGATGGCGGATACGCTTGACTTCTGAATTGCAGACTATATCGCCGGGTTGTGATTTCGCCTGACTCTTAACGTCAAGTCATTGAGGAGCTTCGTATGGCTGTTCTTCGTTTCCCCGCAGAAGACCCCCAAGTCAACTCTGAACCCGAGATTCGCGAAGCGCTGGCGCAGCTTGGCATCGATTACGAGCGTTGGAGTCTTGACCGGGTGCCGGCTGATGCGAGCGCCGACCAGGTGCTTGTTGCTTATGCCGACGAGATTGACGAGATGAAACGGCGCGGTGGGTACATCACGGCGGACGTCATTGACGTGAACCCTGCGACGCCAAATCTTGAAGCCATGCTGGCCCGGTTCGATAAGGAGCATACGCACGACGAGGACGAGGTGCGGTTCATCCTCTCCGGACGCGGCATCTTTTTTCTCGCTTTGGACGGGAGGGTTGCCTCTGTGGAAGTAGGCCCCGGCGACATGCTCCGCGTACCGCGTGGAACAAAGCATTGGTTCACGCTGTGCGAAGATCGCCGCATCCGCGCCATTCGCTGGTTTCAGGACACGGCTGGGTGGACGCCACATTACACGGATTCAGGCGTCGACAAGGGTTATCAGCCGCTCTGCTTCGGGCCCGCTTACCTCGGGCCGCGCGTCGCAACAACAATCTCCGCATGACGGCCACGGAGCCTCGCGTTTATTTGCTGGATGTGGAAGGTACGGTTGCGCCGATTTCGCTGGTGAGCGAGCAACTGTTTCCTTATGCCCGGGCGCACGTCGCCGCTTTTCTGAAGCAGAATTTGGGTTTGCCGGAAGTTCAAAACGATTTGAAGCTTCTTGCCGCAGAGAATCGGGCGGAGCAGAGCGAAGACAGTCCGACTTTTGGCATTGAAATCCGCAACGAGCTGCATGCGCGCGCCTATCTTCTGTGGCTGATGGATCGGGATCGCAAATCGACGGCGCTGAAATCGCTGCAAGGCAAGATATGGAAGGCTGGTTTTGAGGGCGGCGCGTTGAAAGGTACTCTCTTCGCCGATGTGCCGGAGGCGTTTGCGCATTGGGCTTCGCAGGGGAAGGTTGCTATCTATTCGTCGGGTTCGGTTGAAGCGCAGCAGTTGCTCTTTCGTCACTCGACCTATGGCGATCTCACTCCGTTGATATCCAGTTACTTCGATACACGAACCGGAGCTAAGTTGGACAGCGCTAGTTATGCGGCCATTGCGGCGGAGTTAAATGTCGATTCCGCCGAAGTGATTTTCTTCTCCGATGTGGTGCGCGAGTTGGATGCTGCGCGGGCGGCCGGCTGTTCGACGCGGCTCGTGGTTCGCGAGGGGAACGCGCCGGTCGAGGATGCGCAGGGACACGAGGCGGTCTCAGTGCTGATCTGACGCGCTCTCTCCGGGGGCTGAAGCCCGTCCGTGTGCGGATCGTATTCAGGGGCCTGCAATCACCCCCAGCGACGTGGACCTGTCGCTGGGGAACCCCGACTCGGCCCCTGCTCCCTCCGATGCCACGGTTGGCTTGGGTTCGTGCTTTTCTAGGCGCACCCGTCACAATACAGCCCGTCGGCGTCGTATTCAGCATCCTCACCCGGATTCCCAATTCCGCTGATGTTATAGATCGTGTTCCCGCTGACCACCCCCCCAACCAGCCTGGTCGTAGCCAGTGGGACCCGTTTTTTCATATCCAATAATGTCAATGCCGATGTTGTCATGGACGAGGTTATTGGCGACTTGAAAATGGGTCACGTTCCCATTCAGTGTCATCGATTCGCTTTCCCCGGTCCGCAGATCATAGAGTTCGTTACCACTGACAACCAGGTTGCTGATGGGAGTCTGCGACGTTCCATAAGCGAAGAAACCGCAGGCGTTGCCGTTCTTCGAAGTGGTCGCAATGGAGCGCGTGCCGTCCTTATGGCGCTTTCGATTTTCGCCTTCAGGAGCAGATACAACGCCTGCACAGGGAGATTGTTCCGTTCGCCGGCGAGTGGAATTTTCCTGAAGGTGCCTCGGGTGATCGACATGAGTTTCATTTCAACAACGGTTTTTTTGAGCGCATCGATGCAGAGGTTGCCTACTCCTTTGTGCGCCAGCGCAAACCGCGACGGCTGATTGAGGTGGGAAGCGGGAACAGCACGCTGGTGTTCGCGGCCGCGATGCGCAAGAACGCGGAAGAGGGATGCGAAGGAGAATTCATCGCGATCGAGCCGAGCCCTGCTCCGTTTTTGAAGGATGGATTGGCGGGACTGACGCAACTGATTCAGAAGCCGGTGCAGCAGGCGCCGTTCGATCTGTTTCGGCGGCTCGAGGCGGACGATATTTTGTTCATCGATTCCAGCCACGTGGTTTCGATGGACAGCGATGTGTTGTATGAATGCCTGCGGATCTTGCCGCAACTTGCTCCGGGAGTGCTGGTGCATTTTCACGACATCTTTGCGCCGCTCGATTATCCGGAAAAATTTGTAAAGACGAATCTATGTTTCTGGGGGGAGCAGTATTTGCTCGAGGCGTTTCTTTCGTTTAATACGGCATTCAAGGTGGTTTGGTCGGGGAGCGCGATGCAGCAATTTCATCCCGATGTTTTGCGGAGAGCTTTTCCGGCGTGGGAGGGGAGTTTCCGACGGATGCCTGCGGCGATGAAGGTGTTTGCTCCTTCGCTGGATGGGGAGAACGTTTGGCCTTGTAGTTTGTGGATTGAGAGAACGGATTAGGACGAGGCGATAAAGCGGGTTCGTGCTTTCCCACCCTTTCGCAAAGAACGCGAAAGGATGGGGCACCCATTGTTGGTGGTGAATCGGCCGGGTTTGAATCATTTGCGGTGGGCTAAGCTCTAAGTATTGTGTCTTTGCTCGTGATCTGGACGAACCCCGCTGCTATTGCGCTAAATGAGCTGAGTCGAGCGCCTCTTGTGCGCTTCTCGGTGCTTGCGTTGAGTTCTATCTTTTTTCTGGTTGATCCGTTTGCGGCGATTCCTTCGTTTATTGCGATCACCGAGAGCGCGGATGCGGCGCGGCGGAAGCGGATGGCGCGGAAGGCGGCGCTGACGTGCTTTATTGTGCTGACGAGTTTTGCGCTGGCGGGGCAGTTCATCTTCAGGATGTTTGGGATTACGCTGCCGGCGTTTGAGATTGCGGGCGGGCTGATTTTGCTGCTCATTGGTCTCGACATGCTGGAGGCGAAGCGCTCGGCGACGCAGGAGGCGACGGGCGACACGGAAGAGGGCGCGGCGAAGGAAGATGCGGGGATTGTGCCGCTAGGGATTCCGATGCTGGCGGGGCCGGGGGCGATTTCGTCGGTGATGGTGCTGGTGGGGCCGGTGCCTTCGTTTTTCCATTGGCAGATGGGGGCGATTCTGGGGTCGATTGCGGTGACTTGCCTGGTGAGTTATTGGGTGCTGGCCGGGGCGGGGCGAGTGCGGGCGGTGCTGGGGGAGACGGGGATTCGGATTTTGGTTCGGATCATGGGGTTGTTGCTGGTGGCGCTGGCTATGCAGTTTTTTGTGAATGGGCTTACGGATTTGGGGATTATTACGAGAAGCAGTGGACAGTGATCAGTGTGCAGTGGACAGTGAAGCAGGGAACAGTGAAGCAGGGAACAGGGAGCAGAACAGCTATACCTCGGCCTTGGCAAATATAGTGATT
>OBLW0100000708.1_pt1 | contig 28547 bp, 25 predicted proteins | sample 1520161 | NCBI WGS metagenome assembly OBLW01 (sample SAMEA3539309, study PRJEB22396) | soil metagenome | biome: tundra; feature: field; material: soil | place: USA | collected 2010-05 | depth 0.15 m
GATAGGTACGCTCAAAAGGTGCTTGACACCGCCGACATTGTTAGAGACGCGATTTATCGCCAACTATCGTGCCGAGACGCCGCCAACCTATCAGCCTTCATTGACTTGGCCCACCTGTCGCCCTAAGATTTCAGCCCAATGATCGGCCAGACCATCTCGCACTACCGCATTCTCGAAAAAGTAGGGGGCGGAGGTATGGGTGTCGTTTACAAAGCTGAAGATACCCAACTGCACCGTACGTCGACGTTGTTTCGGGCTCCGGCAAGAAAGAGCGGCCGCGGTTCCTATCTATGATGCAGGACGCATCCCAGCATCGCTTTGATCTGCTCCTGTTCTGGTCTTTGGATCGGCTCAGCCGTGAGGGCATCGTCAAGACGCTGGGCTACCTCCAGCAGTTCAAGTCTTGGAATGTCGGATGGCGCAGCTACACGCAGCCGTTTCTCGATACCGGCAATGCGATGGTGACGGACATCGTTCTGAGTGTCCTGGCGGCCGTAGCGCAACAGGAGCGGATCACAATATCGGAACGCACCCTGGCCGGACTCATGCGGGCCAAGAAAGCCGGCAAGGTGCTAGGGCGCCCCGCGGCGACGGTGGACCTGGCAAAGGTACAGAAGCGACGAGCACGGGGAGAATCCCTCCGCGCGATCGCATCCGACCTGGGGGTCAGCGCCGCGCTGCTCTGCAAGCGAGTCAACGCTTGACCTAGCTTCCCGACTCTCCCGTCGGGCAGAGGGAGAAATGTCAAGCATGCTTTACACTGGATTGCGCGGAGGCGAACGTCCGGGAACCGTTTTCCGGCCGCACCTTGCGTTTGGGTTCTACGGTTAATTGGCTAACCGGCTTGTTCACTTAGGTGGTGATGATCGTGACAAGGGTTGTGGATAGTACAGCGGCCAAAGCTGATTCAAGCCTGGCCTTGCCACAACTACGCAACGGTCCAGGATCTCCTGCCAACGCGGGTTGGATTCATCCGTTTCCTGTAGGTACCCTTTACTGTCTACCGTAAGGCGGGTCAAGTCCACCTGCGTAGAAAGGCTAGAATACTTTACTTCCACTCCAATGCCTGCGCCGTGCGGTGGCTTAACTAGCTTGTCCGTTTTGGACAGGCGCCTTCGCACTTCAACGCGGTCATTGACAAGTGTAGCGCGTGCTCGCTCGTTTTCCTCCTCGTTGGTTAACCCAGCGCGTGGTGTTGGCATTGTGTCTCTCTCTCCTCCTTAAGAAGCACACTGCTCCTTTTCGTCTGTGAAGTCGAGCCCGAAATAGAGCAGCGCGGGTCCCTGCCCGCGATCCCCGTCCGTGCTGGTTAGTTTTCACGGCGAAAGGACTCCCGCCAGACTCACCGCGGCTAACCGCGGGCAGAATTATTCATAAACTGAGGATGGGCCTAAGAAATACTCACCGCAGGACTTAAGTCGCACTTGCCAATCCTTGCCTTCAGATTGCCCTCTACGTCGATCTCGAATCCTGGTGCGACTGTTCGACCGTATGGTTTGACGGGGCTCTCCCAGCAGATGACCCACTCGGGTCTGCCGTCTGGGGCCATCTTAGCTGCTACGTGAAAGAGCACACCAGCGCCTTCTCCTCATTGTGCTACCCGCGAGACATATCCCGCAAACTCTAATTGGCATGTCGATTCCTTGTAAGGGAAAGAGTCCCTTTCACTATTACGGCTAAAAGAGAATCGTACCTGTGGGGGAGGTCAGCTCATTTTTGTTTTGCAAAAGTGTGCCCAGAGTGTGCCCGACGAATTAGCGACAAGGGGAGACAAGCAGTGTTAATGCGCGCTAACGCGAGGAGAATTCTTTCTCTCGAAAACCCGCAAGTCTTTTGTCTTTCGGTTGGTAACGAAAGGAATTTTGCGATTCGTAATCGGCAGGTCAGCGGTTCAAGTCCGCTCGTCGGCTCCATTCTTTTCAAGTATTTCCCCCGCAGTTTACCGACCCACCACTTTCGTGCCATGCATGGCACGAGCGAGCCATTTACCGGGTGGGGGGACAGAGTTAGATTGTCCTTGAGCAGCACTTGGGGGAGGGCTGATCAACAGACGTCCCACGACTCGAACGAGTCTGGGGCGTTTTGTTTTGCACGTGATTTTTTACCACGAAGCACACGAAGTCACACGAAGGGAACCCCGCGGCGAAGGCCTTCGTGATACTTCGTGCCCTTCGTGGTTCATGGGTCCCCTCCTCGCACTCGTGACGAGCCCAGGGCAGCAGCTCTCAGCCGCTAGCCCTCAATCCTTTCCATGGTGTAGATTTGTTTGCGCCCTTCGTTGCCGTGACCCACGTACTTCAAGGAGCACGTCATGCCTCTCCAGTTTGCCCGCCGCGAGTTTCTCGCGGGAATGGCTGCCATGACGGCGGCGAAGGCCGCGTCCCGCCTTGTTTCGGTCTCCGACCACAGTTCGCCGTTCCGTGTTTCCGTCATCAACGACGAAATCTCTCAAGATTTCGGCCACGCCTGCGAGGTGGCGTCGCGGGAGTTCGGTATAGGATGGATCGAACTGCGCGGCATGTGGAAGAAGAACATCCTCAAGCTCGACGACAAAGAAGTGGCGGAAGCGCGCCGGATTCTCGAAAAGTACCAGCTGAAGGTGACCGACATCGCCAGCCCACTTTTCAAAGTGGACTGGCCGGGCGCGCCGAAATCAAAGTTCAGCGAGGCCAAGAGTTTCGGCGCGGACTTCACGCTGGCGCAGCAAGACGAAGTTCTGGAGCGCGCCATGGATTTGGCGAATGCGTTTCAGACCGACCGCGTGCGCTGCTTCGATTTCTGGCGGTTGGAAGATCAGGTTCCCTACCGCGCCGCCATCAACGACAAGCTGCGGGATGCTGCGGCAAAGGCGGCCAAGAAGGGCATCATTCTCGTGCTCGAAAATGAGTCAGCCTGCAACACGGCAACCGCAGCCGAGGCTGTCAAAGTGTTGAGTGCGGTGCAGTCTCCATCGCTCATGCTCAACTGGGATCCGGGCAACGCCGCCGCCAGCGGTGAGATTCCATACCCGGACGGCTACAACCTCCTGCCGAAGGATCGCATTGGCCACTGCCACTGCAAGGACGTCGTCAAGAAGGGGAAGAAATCCGACTGGGCGCCGATGGGCGGAGGAATCATCGACTGGGCGGGCCAGTTCAAGGCCCTCAAGCGCGACGGCTACCGCTTCGCAGTGAGCCTCGAAACGCATTGGAGCGGCGGCGGTTCGCCGGAAGAGTGTTCGCGCCAGAGTTGGGCACGGATGAAAAAACTGCTGCAGCAGGCGGATGCGACTTAAGCCGCACTAGTGTCAGTCCACATCAGGGAGGATCCGATGAACGATCAAACGAGGCGTGCCTTTTTGAAGCAGGCCGCAATGGGAACAGCTGCCGTGCTCGCGTATCCAACTTCCACCGTGCTGGGGGCGAACGACCGCGTCCGCGTGGGCATGATCGGGGTGGGCGATCGCGGCAACGATCTCTTGGGGCAGATTCGCTCGGTCCACGGCGTTGAACTGGTGGCGATGGCGGACGTCTACAGCCGCCGCCGCGATGAGGCGAAGAGTAAAGTATCCGGCATTCAGACCTTCGACGATCACCGCCGCCTGCTTGACATGAAAGACATCGACGCCGTCATCGTGGCCAGTCCGCTGCACATCCACACGCGGCATTTTCTCGACACGCTGGCCGCCGGCAAGGATCTCTATTCCGAGAAAACCATGACCTGGTCGATCCCGGAAGCTGACAAATGCCTGGCCGCCGCCAAAGATTCCAATCGCGTCATTCAGATCGGATTGCAGCATCAGAGTTCCGGCGCGCAGACCGACGCCAAGCAATGGATCAAAGACGGATGGGTCGGCAAAATCACGCAGGTAGAATCCTGGATGAGCCGCAACACGCCCCACGGCAAGGGACAGTGGGTACGCCCTGTACCGTCCGACTGCACCGCGCAGAATGTCAACTGGAGCGCATTTCTGAATGGCCGCCCCGACCGCCGTTTCGATCCTTACAAGTTCATCAACTGGCGCCTGTTCTGGGAGTTCGCCGGAGGCAATTGCGCCGAGAATATGGTGCACCAGATCGCATGGATCATGGGCGCACTCGATCTGCCGCTGCCGTCGGCGGCCTACATGTCGGGCGGCGTATTCTCGGAGAAAGACGGACGCGAAGTTCCGGACACGATCGTGGTGACGCTCGATTTTCCAAATACGGTTGTGACCTGGCAATCCACCTTCAGCAACAAGCGCTACGATATGGCCGACCGCATTCTGGGCAGTGACGGCACGCTCGAGCATCACTTCGAAGAAGCCCTCGAGTACTGGCCCGAAAAGACGAATCGTTCCGATGGAGAGTCGAAGCGCGGCAGTTCGCACAATCAGAACCACATGGCGAACTGGATCGACTGTGTCCGCAGCCGCGGGGTTCCGAATGCCCCGCCGGAGATCGGCTACCGCTCGGCCATCGCCGTGCACATGGCTAACCTCTCATACAAAAACAAGCGCCGACTCACGCTGGAGGAAGCGAAGGCGATCACACCGGAATTCTAGGTTAGAATCGCGCGCGCTCGCACCATACACCCTGTCATCCTGAGCGGAGCGAAGGACCTGTGGAGCTAACCACGCGAGTGCATAGGTCTTTCGCTTCGCTCAAGATGACAAATCATTCGTATTGCAAATCGAAGAAGACTCGGTCGGACCGGAGCGGCAGGGGTAAATGATTGGCGCAGTCGATATCGGCGGAACGAAAATCGCGGTCGGCATGGTCGATGCTGGTGGCAAGGTGCTTTCCCGAATGGAAGCTCCCACGGACCCGGATCGTTACGCGAGCGGGATCGAGTCGATCGGCCGCATGCTGCGTGAAACGGCGGCTAAGGCGGGCGTGGAGCTCTCTGGCATCGGCATCGGATCTACTGGGCCGGTCGATCCCATACGCGGCGAGTTCGGCGACGTCGATTTTCTTCCGGGTTGGCGCGGGAAGAATCCGGTCAAGGATCTGTCACAGACCTTCAACGTGCGCGTGGCACTTGAGAACGATGGCGATGCCGCCGCGCTCGCTGAAGCGGGCTGGGGCGCGGGGCGCAATCGCTCGCGGCTGATCTATGTCACCGTCGGGACCGGCATTGGTGGTGGAATCGTGCTCGATGGCCAACTCTACCGTGGCGTCGACGGTGCCCACCCAGAGGTTGGACACCACGTAGTCGATCCCGCGGGGCCGGAGTGTTCGTGCGGGTTCCGCGGCTGTTGGGAATCGCTCGCTGCCGGTCCGGCCATGGTGGCGTGGATCGAGAGCCATGCGCCTGCCGCCTATCTGCATCGCCCGGGCATTACCGCCAAGAAAATCTGTGAACTTGCGCAAGAGGGCGATGAAGTTGCGCTCCAGGCCGTCGAACGTGAGGCCTACTATCTCGGCTTGGGTCTCGCCAATCTGATCAACTTGTTTGCTCCCGACGCCATTGTCTTGAGCGGCAGTGTGATGAAGAGCGCGCCGCTGTTTCTCGACCGCATCCGTGAAGTCATTCGTCGCGGCTGCCGCTTCGTCCCGGCCGAGAAGACCCAGCTCACGCTGGCTTCTCTGGGAGATGACACCAACCTCATCGGGGCGGCGAGAGTGTGGCACTGCAGGTTCGGCAAGTAGCGCTGCCGTCCGAACGGCAAGGGTGAGACGCCCCTTCGACAAGCTCAGGGGGAGGCTCTCACGACAGCCGGCAGGATGCCGGCGCTACTTAAGTCGTCCCGCCTTCCAGTTCCTTCCCCAATCTGTTACTGTTTTCAGTCCGCTTTTTGTGGGTTTGTGGGACACCGTTACCGAACTTGCAGGCCAACCCATGAAAGGATTGCCGCTCACAGCCGGGCACTCCCGGAAACGCCGCGAAGGCCAGTTTGGCCGATCGGCACGGAAAGGATGACAGCCGCGTGATCGTCGGAGTTCCAAAGGAAAGCTATCCCGGGGAACGTCGTGTTGCGCTCGTTCCTGTGGTCGTTCCCAACCTGGTCAAGGCGGGACTCGAAGTCATTGTGGAGACCGGGGCTGGCGAGCAGGCTGGCTATCCGGACGCGATCTATGTCGAAAAGGGCGCGAAGATTGTCCCCGATCGCGCTGCGGTATTCGGCACCGCCGACATTGTCGTGCAGTTTCTTTGCTACGGCTCGAACGACATCACCGGCAAAGCCGACCTTCCGCTGATGCGCAGCGGTCAAACGCTTATCGGATTCCTGCGGCCCCTCGGTTCCGCGGAAGTTGTGCAGGAGATCGCACAAGCGGGCGTCACCTCTTTTTCCGTGGAACTCATGCCCCGCACCACGCGCGCTCAGAGCATGGACGCGTTGTCCTCGATGGCCACGTGTTGTGGCTACAAGGCAGTGTTGCTGGCCGCCGAAACCTCGCCGCGAATTTTTCCCATGATGACCACCGCCGCGGGTACCGTTACGCCCGCCCGCGTGTTCGTCATCGGCGCCGGCGTCGCCGGACTGCAAGCCATCTCGACAGCTCGCCGCCTCGGCGCGGTGGCCTCGGCCTACGACATGCGCCCCGCCGCCAAAGAGCAGGTGCAGAGCCTGGGTGGACGCTTCGTGGAACTTCCCATCGAAGCCCAGAATGCCCAGGACGCTCGCGGCTATGGCACTGCGCAGGACGAAACCTTCTACGCCCGCCAACGCGAACTGCTGACCCGCGTGGTCGCCGAGAGCGACGTCGTCATTACCGCTGCGGTCATCCCCGGCAAGAAGTCGCCCGTGTTGATCACCGCAGATATGGTGAAAGGCATGGCGCCAGGTTCTGTGATTGTCGACCTCGCCGCCGAACGCGGCGGCAACTGCGAACTGACCCGCACCGGGGAAACGGTGAAGGTGCACGGAGTCACGATCATCGGCGCCATCAACCTGGCCACCAGCGTGCCGTACCACGCCAGCCAGATGTACGCCCGCAACGTCACCACGTTCCTTCTCTACATGGTGAAAGAGGGCAAACTGCAACTGAACCTGCAGGATGAGATCGTGCGCGAGACCATGATTACCAACGGCGGCGAGGTGGTGAACGCGCGGGTGCGGGACTTCTTCAAGATGCCGGCGTTGGCAACGGCGGGCGGGTAGGCCGGCAACCGCGAGATGTTGATTTTGGGTGGCGTAGCGCTTTGAGCGCCGCGAGAGCGTGCCGATAGAGAATGCGGGGCTTTAGCCCCTGAGGGAGCTTATGGGTTCCAACCTGATCGACGCACTTTTCGTATTCATGCTGGCGGCCTTCATCGGATTCGAAGTCATCCGCCACGTCTCTCCTCTGCTGCACACTCCGCTCATGTCGTTGACCAACGCTCTGGACGCGATTGCCGTTGTTGGCGCAATCGTTCTGGTAGGCGAGAAGAAAAGCACATTCGCGACGGTATTAGGCGTGATCGCCATCGTCGCCGCGACCAGCAACGTAGTCGGCGGATTCTTCATCACCGACCGCATGCTAAGGATGTTCAAAACCAGCCGCCCGACAAAGCCACAACTAACGAAGCCATAATTTATGACCGAGTTTGCTGGAAGCCAGTACCTCATCGAAATCGTTTATCTCATCGCCAGCGCCCTGTTCATTCTGTCGCTGAAGTGGATGAGTTCTCCCGCCACCGCGCGCCATGGCATCCTGGCCGGCGAAATCGGCATGGTGCTGGCCATCGGCGGCACGCTGCTGCATCACGGCATCGTCGATTACAAGTGGATCATCATCGCGCTCGTGTTAGGCACAGGCATCGGCATCCCGCTCGGCATGGTGCAGATGACAGCCGTCCCCCAGCGGACCGCACTCAGCCACGCCTTCGGCGCACTCTGCGTGACGCTGGTCGGCACCGCCGAGTTCTACCTGCGCAGCCCGAACGTTCCCAAGTTCATGATGTCGGTGCTGTCGATGGAAGTGATCCTCGGAGGCCTGACTTTTACCGGCAGCCTTATGGCGGCGGGGAAGCTGCAGGAAATCCTTCCGCAGCGGCCTATTACGTATAAAGGGCAGAACCTCGTCAACCTCCTGTTGTTTTGCGTCGCCGTCGGTAGCTCGATTTACCTCGTGCTGCATCCAGAAGCCAAGGTGTTCTTCCCGATCATCGTTGGTGTGTCTCTGATCTTTGGAGTCCTGCTCGTAATTCCCATTGGCGGCGCCGACATGCCGACGGTGATCTCGTTGTTGAACTCCTATGCCGGCCTTTCTGCTGCCGCCATGGGATTCGTCATCAATTCGAAACTCCTGATCATCGCCGGCGCGCTCGACGGATCCTCCGGCCTAATCCTCTCCATCATCATGTCGAAGGCGATGAACCGTTCGTTCGCGAACGTGCTGTTCGGAGCCTTCGGCCAAGTGCACGCGTCGGCCGCCGCCGGACAAGAAGCCAAGCCCGTGCGCAGCGCCACCGCCGAGGAAGCCGCCGCGATTCTGTCGGCAGCCAACAAAGTGGTCATCGTTCCTGGATATGGAATGGCGGTTGCCCAGGCGCAGCACAAAGTCCGCGAGCTATATGACGCTCTCACCAAAAAAGGAGTCGAGGTCCGTTTCGCCATCCACCCCGTCGCTGGACGAATGCCGGGCCACATGAACGTGCTGCTGGCCGAAGCCGACATTCCCTACGACCGCCTGATCGAAATGGACGAGATCAACGGCGACTTCCCCCAAACCGACGTTGCCCTCATCATCGGCGCGAACGACGTGACTAATCCCGCTGCCCGCACCGATCAGTCGAGCCCGATTTTCGGCATGCCCATCCTCGACGTGGACAAAGCTCACACCGTCATGGTCATCAAGCGCAGCATGAGCCCCGGCTTCGCCGGCATCGACAACCCGCTGTACTATCTCGAGAACACGCTGATGCTTTTCGGCGATGCGAAGCAGTTTGTGGGCGCGATTGTGCGCGAGTTGGGCGGAGGACACTAAACGTGTCGCTCGTCAGAAGGTTTAGGTGTCTGCCCGCCGCTCAAGTGGCGGGCTACTATCAGAAGTCGGGCGGGACCGAATTCTCATGAGACCTATGCGAACACTTGCAATCGCACTTCTTCTGTTCCCATTAACATCCTTCGCTGCCGCTCAACCTCAACTCAACCTCATGCCCATGCCCGCCAGCTTGCAGCCCGGCGCGGGGCAACTGTCGATCACTCAATCGTTCTCGGTGGGGGTCACGGGCGCGCGCGATCCGTCGCTTGACAGCGAGGTCCAAAGGTTCAAAGACCAGCTCGCTCGGCAAACCGCAATTCCATTTCGGCCCAAGCCCGGCGCTACCCCGACGCTGCAGATTCATGCCGACCACACTCGCCAAGCCGTGCAGAAACTCGGAGAGGATGAAGCGTACGAACTGACCGTCGCCGATTCCGGTGCGAAGCTTACGGCGCCGACGACTCTGGGCGTCCTGCGCGGCCTCCAGACATTTCTTCAGCTCGTTCAAATCACGCCCACCGGATTCGTGGCGCCCGCCGTCACCATCAAAGATCAGCCGCGGTTTCCCTGGCGCGGCATGCTCATCGATGTCAGCCGCCACTTCATTCCCATCGACGCGCTCAAACGCAACCTCGATGGAATGGCCGCGGTAAAAATGAACGTCCTACACTGGCATCTCTCCGACGACCAGGGGTTTCGCGCCGAGAGCAAGGCATTTCCCAAGCTCACCGGAATGGGCTCCGACGGTATGTTCTACACGCAGGAAGAAATTCGCGACTTGATCGCCTACGCGCACGATCGTGGCATCCGCGTGATGCCCGAGTTCGACATCCCCGGCCACAGCCGCTCGTGGTTCCTCGGATATCCTGAACTATCCAGCGGCAGTGGTCCGTACACTCTGGAAGCCGGCGCCATCGATCCAATCATGGATCCCACGCGGGAATCGACCTACAAGTTCCTGGAAAAATTCATCGCGGAAATGGCCAAGCTCTTTCCCGATGCCTATTTTCACATCGGGGGCGACGAGGTCGACGGCAAGCAGTGGGACGCTAACCCGAAGATTCAGGCATTCATCCATGCTCACGGTATGAAGAACAATCAGGATCTGCAGGCCTATTTCAACCAGCGCCTGGAGAAGATCGTTGCCAAGAATCACAAAACCATGGTCGGGTGGGACGAAATCCTGCATCCCGATTTGCCGAAGACGATCGTCGTGCAGTCATGGCGGGGACAGGCGTCACTGGCCGCGGCCGCGAAACAGGGCTACCGGGGCCTGCTCTCGTTCGGATACTACCTCGACCTGATGTGGCCGGCGGCGCGGCACTATGCCGTCGACCCCATGGCCGATGCCGCCGCGACTCTGACTCCCGAAGAGAAAGGCCTCATCCTCGGTGGGGAGTCTTGCCAGTGGGCGGAGTGGGTGACTCCCGAAAATATAGACTCGCACATCTGGCCGCGCAATGCGGTGATCGCGGAACGGCTATGGTCTGCGCAGGATGTCAAAGACGTTGCCTCGATGTACACGCGGATGAACGCCGTGAGTCTCGACCTCGAGTTTCTTGGTCTGACTCACCGCTCCGCTCGCCTACACATGTTGCATCGCATGGCCGGGACGGCTGACATAACCGCACTGCGCAATCTCGCGGATGTCGTCGAACCTGTCAAAGACTATGACCGCTGGAGCGACGCGAAAGGTCCTATCGACTTCCACTCTCCTTTGGCTCGCATGATCGATGCGGTCAGTCCGGAGAGTGACACGGCGCGCCACTTCAGCGATCTGGTGCAGACCTTCGCGCAGAGCGGCTACAAAGACCAGGCCGCCGAGACGCAGATCCGTAGCTGGCTTACAACTTGGCGGGATAACGATGCCAGGCTGCATCCCTTGCTCGAGCAATCGTTTTTCCTGCAGGAAGACGAGCCTTTGTCGCAGAACCTGTCTGTGCTGGGCGCGGCTGGTCTGCAGGCGCTCGACTATCTCGACAAAGGCCAACCTGCGCCGGATGGTTGGAAGACGCAGCAACTCGCCCTGATCGAGCAGGCCAAGACGCGCCAGGCGGACGTGCTGCTGATGGTGGTTGCGCCCGTGCAGCAATTAGTCGAAGCGGGTGCGGGCCAAGCCCAGCACAACTAAACCAACCACGACCGAGGCGGCGTTATCACAGACTCCCTCGCGAGTCTTCGATATAATCCGCCTCGGTTTGTTCTTGCCCTTTCTCCGCGATGGGAAGGGCAAACGGAGCGCCCATGAAATCAAGACTGAACCACGTCGTTTCCGTCTTCGCTGCAATCCTATTCGTTGCCGTCCAACTCTTCGCACAGTCTTCCGACGCCGCCCATCAAAAAGCTGCCTCTTTGGTTCAGCAGATGACGCTGGAAGAGAAGATCGACTACATCGGCGGCACCGGCTTCGCCATTCGCGCCGTGCCCCGGCTCAACCTTCCCGCGTTCGAAATGTCCGACGGTCCCATCGGAGTGCGCGCCAACTCCGGCTTTCCGTCCACGGTCTACGCGGCCGGGATCGGATTGGCCGCTACGTGGAATCCGGCTCTTGCCGAAAGAGTTGGCGCGGGAATCGGCAAGGACGCACGCGCCCGCGGCATACACTTCATGCTCGGCCCCGGCGTGAATATTTACCGCCAGCCGGTCAATGGCCGCAATTTCGAATACTTCGGCGAAGATCCATTCCTGAGTTCCAGCATCGCTGTAGGCTACGTTACGGGCATGCAGAGCCAGGGCGTGAGCGCCACCATCAAGCATTTTCTCGGCAATAACTCCGAGTTTTTGCGTCATGATTCCGACTCCGTCATCGACGAGCGCACCCTGCGCGAAATCTATCTACCTGCTTTTGAGGGTGCGGTGAAGCGCGCCCACGTCGGCGCCATCATGGATTCCTACAACTACACCAATGGCAAGCACATGACCGAGAACGGCTACTTCAACACCGACGTTGTCCGCAAAGACTGGGGCTTCAACGGCGTGATGATGTCGGACTGGGTCGCAACTTACGACGGAGTGGCCGCTGCCAACGGCGGGCTCGATCTCGAAATGCCCAACGGCGCCTTCATGAACCAGAAGAATCTTCTGCCCGCGGTGAAGGATGGCCGTGTGAAGACCGCGACCATCGACGAAAAGATCGCTCACATCCTGGAAACCGCTGCGCGATTCGGCTGGCTCGACCGCGCTCAGGTAGATATGTCCCTATCGAAGTACAGCACGCCCGATCAACAAGTGGCGCTCGATGCTGCCCGCGAGAGCCTGGTCCTGCTGAAGAATGACGGCAAGTTGCTGCCCCTCGACAAGGGAAGCACGAAGTCGGTTCTGGTCGTAGGTCCCAACGCATATCCTGCTCAGATCGTCGGCGGCGGAAGCGCCCGCGCCAGTGCATTCGCGCCCGTGACTGCGCTGCAAGGGCTGGGCAATTTCCTCGGCACATCGAGCACCGTCTACTACGAGCGCGGAGTGCCGACCGTAACTGATCTCGCCCGTTCCACGGAGTTCATGACCGCGCCTCAGGATGGGAAGCGCGGCGTGACCGTGGAGGTGTTTCCGAATCTCGAATTATCCGGCGCACCGAAGACAACTTCGACGCTGAACCACATCAATGTCACCGGCACGAGCTGGGAGAGTTTTGCCGGCGACTTCGAAGCAGCCCTGGCTCTGTTTGCTTCGGGTAGAAAGACCGAATTGTCCCGCCGCTGGACCGGCTACTACATGGCCGCCGAGAGCGGTCCTTACGAGGTTGTTCTGCAAGGCAGTGGCGAGAGAGCCGGCAATCGCGTTTACGTAGACGACAAACTCCTGATTGACAACTGGAAGATCGCGCGCGCCCTGCAGCCCCACGTCACGCTCGAACTTTCCGCTGGTCCGCATAAAGTTGTGGTCGAGGACCGTCAAAGCTCGGCCATTGGTGGACGAATCCGCCTCGGCATCGCCGACCAACGCAAGCTCGTGAGCGAGGCCGCGAAGACTCTTGCCGCGAAGGTCGACGTGGTAGTCATTGCCGCCGGGTTCGATCCCGACAGCGAGTCGGAACGCTCCGACCGCACCTTTGACCTTCCCGTTGGACAGGAAGAGTTGATTCGCGAACTCTCCGCAGCGAACCGCAAAACAATTGTTGCCGTCACCTCGGGCGGAAACGTCGATCCAGGAAACTGGCTCGACCACGTTCCCGCCTACATCGAGATGTGGTATCCCGGCGAACAGGGTGGAACTGCCCTCGCCGAAATTCTCTTTGGCGTGGTGAATCCCTCCGGACATCTTCCCGCCACGTTTGAACGCCGCCGCGAAGATAATCCGACTTTCGCGACTTACTATCCTGAGGGCGACACCAAGCGCGTGACCTACAAGGAGGGTGTGTTCGTAGGTTACCGCGGCTACGAGCATAATGGCGTGAAGCCGCTATTTCCGTTCGGCTACGGCCTTAGCTATACCACGTTCAAGTACGCGAACTTGTCGGTTGCTCCGGTCACGGGTACAAAAGATGCTGTCTACACGGTCTCTTTCGACCTCACAAACTCCGGAGACCGCGCCGGGGCAGAAGTCGCCCAGGTCTACGTTGCGGACGATCATTCGAAGATTGCCCGTCCCGCCAAGGAGTTGAAGGGTTTTGCGAAGGTCACACTCCAACCTGGAGAGACGAAGCACGTCTCCGTGAATCTCGATGCTCGGTCCTTCGCTTATTTTGACGCGGCTGCGAAGCAATGGCACATCACGCCGGGAACGTTCGGCATTCTCATTGGAGGCTCGTCGCAGGACATCGCGCTGAAAGGTTCGGTAGCGGTGACCGCATCGAGCGCGAACTAGGTCGTGCATCTGTCATCCCGAGCGAAGCGAGGGATCTGGGTTCTTGCCTGCGCGACCAGCATCTCTGCTGCCTGCAAACACCCAGATCCCTCGCTTCGCTCGGGATGCCCAGGATGACAGTCTGTCCTCAATCTTTAAGGCGTGAACTTATAGACCGCGCCGTCGTTTCCGTTACCTCCATGGACGGTCGCTCCGTAGAAATTCCCCACGGAATCGCCGGCCATTCCGTTGTAAGCGAAGCCCGGCTGCGGAGTGCCGGGGAAGCGATACGCCACGCTCTCGGTCCACTTGCCGTTGCTACCGGGAGTCATTTTGAAGATGACGCCGCAAGTGCACGCCGCCGCGCCGCCGTCACTCGTGGTTCCATACAGATTGCCCGCCGCATCCGCTACCAGGCTGCTGATGGGACTCGCTCCGTCCGTTCCCCCCTTGAAGCTGTACAGCACGCTTTCGGTCCAAGTTCCATTGCCGTGCGTGAGTTTGTAGACCGTGCCCAGGTCATTTACGCCGGCGTAGTACGTCGTCCCGTAAAGATTCCCCGCCTTGTCGGAGATCACGCCGCCGTAGGGCAAAGCTCCGTCGGGCTGATCCTTGAAGGCATAGAGAGTCGTGAACTTCCATTTTCCCTGGCTGGGTGAAAGCTCGTAGACGGTGCCGAATCCGTTCGCGCCGCCCACCGTGCAGACTCCGTAGAGATTCCCTGCAGCATCGATCAGGAACCGGCTGGCCGAGCCCCCGCCGCCATCGTTGCCGCCAGTAAAGGTGTGAATGACGCGCAGCTTCCAGCCGCCGGTTCCGTCCGGCTGCAGTTGGTAAACGACGCCCATCCCGTCGGCCCCGCCCGTGGGAGTCGTACCGTAGACATTGCCGTGCCTGTCAATCGCTACTGGACTTCCCGGTCCCGAGCCATCGTTACCGCCCGTGAAAGTGTGAATCACGGTTTGGGTCCAGGTTCCTCCGGAGGTGGTCAGCTTGAAAACCACACCGCAGCCGCCCTCGCAGGATCCTCCTCCACCCGTAACCGCCGTGCCGTACAGATTGCCCACCGCGTCGAGCGTTACTCCTTTGTAGGGCTCTCCACCGTCGCTGCCGCCCGTGAAGTCATAGAGCACGGTGTGGACGCCCGCAGGAGTGACCTGAAAAACGGTTCCGCCGCCGTAGGTGCCGCCTTGCACCGAAGTGCCGTAAAGATTACCGGCGCTGTCCATCACTAACTCGGTGTCGGTGTACTCACCATCGCCGTTGCCGGCGAAGCTGTAGATCAGTCTTGTTGTGCTCGCGGCCCACGCAGCGGTGGCCAGCATTGTTGCCGCTCCACAAATCGCCAGAATCCTGTTCGCAGAGTGCGAGAATCGCCTGCTCCCCATGTCTCCTCCAGAACTAGATCTTTTTGGATTGAAAACAGGCTACGTCACCGGTAGCGGGCTAAAACTGTAGCACTGAGCTCAGGCAAAAGCACGTCTTGACCAGAATAAAAGCAAAGTGATATCATGATATCAATTATAGAAAGGGATGCCGGGATGGCGCAGTTTGTAGTCCGTAATATTGAAGACGGCGTGAAGTCCCGCCTGCAACGCCGTGCCCGTCGCAACGGCCGCAGTATGGAAGAAGAAGTGCGCGAAATCCTTCGTGCTGCAGCCCGTGAGAAGGATGCGTCCGAGGCCGGTTTAGGCACAAGAATCGCCAATTTGATCAAAGGTACGGGGCTCAATTTCGACGCGCCGGAGTTGCGCGGTCATGTCCTCAAGCCGCCGTCGTTTGAGGAATAGTTGACGGTGATCATTCTCGACACCAACGTCATTTCCGCATTGATGAATGATCCTCCCGACAGGAAAGTCGTGGACTGGTTTGATCGTCAGGTTGCGAGTTTAATCTGGACGACCTCCATCACGGTTCTTGAGATTCAATTCGGGCTGCAGATCATGCCGGCTGGCAAGAGGAGAACAGGGCTGTCGCTGGTGTTCGAGCTGATTCTCGAAGGAATCGACAGCCACATCGCTGATTTCGACGAAGAGGCGGCTCGACAGACTGCAGAACTTATGGCCTCAAGACAAAAGGCAGGCCGGGTTGGAGAGTTGCGCGATTCTATGATTGCCGGTGTTGTCCTCGCCCGGCATGCCAGTCTGGCGACCCGGAATGTAGCGCATTTTAGTGACATTCCTGCGACCGTCCTCGATCCTTGGACCGCATAAATGGAGGTGCGGCATGGTATTCTATTAACTCCAGCTGCGCACCGTTTTGGCGGAATTCCTCGCAGATCCTGAAGAAGTCACAAAGAAACCATGCTTTCAGTCAGCAATGTGTCCATGCGCTACGGCGCCAAAATTCTGTTCGATGAAGTCTCCACGGCGTTCACGCCGGGCAAACGCTATGGCCTGACCGGGCCGAATGGCGCGGGCAAGTCCACCTTCATGAAGCTGCTGAGCGGCGAACTGGACCCGCAAAAAGGGACGGTAGTCCGTCCCCGCAAGCTCGGCGTGCTGAGCCAGGATCAGTTCGCGTTCGACGCCTATACCGCGATCGACACCGTCATCATGGGCAACAAGCGCCTGTGGGCGGCCATGCAGGAACGCGACGCCATCTACGAGAAGCCGGAAATCACCGACGCCGACGGCATGAAGCTCGGCGAACTCGAAGGCATTGTCGGCGAAGAAGACGGCTACACCGCTGAGAGCGATGCTGCCATCCTGCTGCAGGGGCTCGACATCCCTGACGAGGCACACACTCGCAAGATGGGCGAACTCCAAGGCGGCCAGAAAGTTCGCGTCCTGCTGGCACAGGCCTTGTTCGGTCACCCGCAAGCTCTGCTGCTAGACGAACCGACGAACCACCTCGATTTGGATTCGATCCACTGGCTGCAGGGATTTCTGAACGTCTACGACGGCGTGGTCATCGCGATCTCGCACGACCGCCACTTCCTCAATAGTATCTGCACCCACATCGCCGACATCGATTACGAGACCATCATCACCTACACCGGCAGCTATGACGACATGGTTGTGGCCAAGACCCAGGTGCGTTCGCAGATCGAGTCGCAGAACGCCCAGCGTGAAAAGAAAATTTCTCAGCTGACCGAATTCATCGCGCGTTTCGCGGCCGGCACGCGGTCGAGCCAGGTGCAGTCGCGGCGCAAAGAAGTTGAGCGTCTGCAGGTAACGGAACTAGCCCGGTCCAACATCCAGCGCCCCTTCATCAAGTTTGAGCAGAAGCGACCCTCGGGCAAGCACATTCTGGAAGTCGAACACCTGGGCAAAGCCTACGACGACAAGCGGGTCATCAAGGACTTCACGGCCAGCATCATACGCGGCGAGAGGATCGCGCTCATGGGCCGCAACGGAGCAGGGAAGACTACGCTGCTCAACGCCATTCTGGCGAATTCACCGACGACTCCCGATGCTGAGCTTCGTAAGACCAGCGGTTACGAGGGATCCTTCGTCGACAAAGGCAAAGTCATCTGGGGACACGAGGCCTCGATCGGCTACTTCGCACAAGATCACCGCAGCTTGATTGAGGGCGGCATGACCGCGATTGAGTGGCTGCATCAATGGGACGGCGCCGCCGTCACCGAAGAACTCCGTGGAATCCTGGGCCAGATGTTGTTCGCCCGCGAGGAAGCTACGAAGTCCACCAGTGTCCTTTCCGGCGGAGAGGCCGCGCGCCTGCTCTTCTGCAAGTTAATGCTGCAGAAGCCCAACGTCTTGGTGCTCGACGAACCCACGAACCACCTGGACCTTGAGTCCATCAACGCCTTGAATATTGCCTTGCAGCGCTATCAGGGGACAGTTTTCCTGGTGACGCACGATCACGATTTGATCGACGAAGTCGCCACGCGCATCTGGCACTTCGAGAGCGATCACAAGATTACCGATTTCAAGGGCACGTACGAGGACTACCAGGCCGCAGTCGTAGCGGTCTAAGGCATCGGAAGATCGGCGCAAATTCCGGACCCGGTGCGGTCCGCGCGGTTGCACCATTCCCGTTGCATGTAAATGAACCAGGTTCTCCACAGTTTTTCACAGGATTTGCAGTTGCGTTTACTGCCTCAAGTTGCAGATAATGTCGGCAACTATAGTGTTGAGTAATACTGTGTACACTCGAGCTGATTTACTCAGGATTCTTCACGTCACACCGCGCCAGTTACTCAATTGGGAGCGGGTGGGCCTGGTAACGTCTGCCGAAGCCTATTCTTTTTCCGATCTCCTGGAAATCAAAAAGGTTCGCGACCTGTGCGCCATGAGCATCCGTCCGGCGGTGATTCGCCAGTCGCTCGATGCCATGCGCAAGCAGGCTTCGGGCGTGGAGAAACCCCTGCTCGAGGCCGGTGCTTCCTCTACGGCGAAGCACCGCGTGGCTTTCCGCCACCAGGGCAGGCTGCTGGAGCCGATCGCAGGTCAATTCCTGATGGATTTTTCCGAGCGCGAGAAAGTCCTGACCACCACGCCCGTGCCAAAGTCCGAGCCCAGTCCCCGCGAGCACGAAGCTACGGCATGGTTCGCGCGAGGCATCGCCCTCGAAGAGGATCCCAACACTCAGCCTGAGGCCATTGCCGCGTATCACCAGGTGCTCGAAATCCAGCCTGCTCACGCGGCTGCGCATATCAATTTGGGTACGCTTTATTACAACCGCCAGGATTTCACTCTCGCCGAAAAGCATTATCGCCAGGCCATTGAAGCCGACCCGCGCTACTCGCTCGCATATTTCGATCTCGGCAACGTGCTCGACGAGACCGGCCGCGTGCTGGAGGCGATCCAAACCTACAAGACCGCACTGCAGTTGGCTCCAACCTACGCCGACGCCCACTACAATCTGGCATTGGCTTTTGAAAAAGTTCGTGAGCCCCGCAAGGCCCTCAAACACTGGCAGGCCTATGTAAAGCTTGACACCTCGGGCCCTTGGTCAGTCCATGCCCGCAGCCAGATCAAGCGCATCCTGCAAGCGGACAGCCTGAAACTGGTTCATTCCCGCCCCCGCTAGAGCTGACGAACCCTAAACCACGAAGGACACGAAGTATCACGAAGGCCTCTCCTGCGTAGTTTCCTTCGTGAACCTTGGTGCCCTTCGTGGTCAAGTTCTTTATCGTCAGGTGCTAAAATTACCGGTTTGCCATCTCAGAGTTTGAAGGTGTTCCGATGCCCGAGACCACGCTGCAGGCCGCCGTTCCCTCTCCGCTGACCACCCTCACCGAGGACGAAATTCTCTTCCGCGACAACATCCGCCAGTTTGCCGACGAGAAGATTCGCCCTCTGGTGAAGGAGATGGACGAGAAGGCTGTATTCGACAAAGACCTCATTCACGATTTCTTTCAGCTGGGACTGATGGGCATCGAGATTCCCGAGCAGTACGGCGGAGGCGGCGCCAAGTTCTTCGAAGCAATCCTGGCCGTAGAGGAGTTGTCGCGCGTCGATGCATCCTCTGGCGTGATCGTCGACGTGCAGAACACGCTGGTCAACAACGCCCTGCTACGTTGGGGCAATGAAGAGCAGAAGAAGCGCTTCCTGCCCAAGATGGCCACTGAAACCGTCGGTGCATACGCCCTGAGCGAAGCCGGTTCAGGCTCGGACGCTTTCGCCTTGCAGACCCGCGCTGCCCTGAAAGGTAGCGAATACGTGCTGAACGGCCGCAAGCTCTGGATTACCAACGCCAAAGAAGCTGGATTATTCGTCCTCTTCGCCACGCTCGATCCCAGCGCCGGATACAAAGGCATCACCGCATTTCTGGTTGAGAAAGACTTCCCCGGATTCACCGTCGGCAAGAAGGAAGACAAACTCGGCATCCGGGCGTCGTCCACCTGCGAACTGATTCTGGAAGACTGCCACGTGCCCAAAGAGAACGTGCTGGGCGAACCCGGCAAGGGCTACAAGATCGCTATCGAGACTCTGAACGAAGGCCGCATCGGCATCGGCGCGCAGATGATCGGCCTGGCTCGCGGGGCCTGGGAATTTGCTTGCAAGTACGCGGTCGAGCGCAAGCAGTTCGGCAAAGCCATCTCCGAGTTCCAGGGCATCCAGTTCCAGATTGCGCAAATGGCCACGGAGATTGAGGCTGCGCGCCTCATGGTCTACAACTGCGCGCGCATGAAGGACGCGGGCGTGAATTTCGTCAAGGAAGCCGCCATGACCAAGCTCTTCGCCTCGCAGGTCGCTGAACGCGTGACCTCGCTGGCCATTGAGATCTATGGCGGCTACGGATTCACCAAGGATTATCCGGTCGAGAAATACTGGCGCGACGCCAAGATCGGCAAGATCTACGAAGGCACATGCAACATGCAGCTGGCAACCATTGCCAAGCTGGTGCTGGGCAAGTAAGGCACCGACAACAGCAAAGCCTGACGCCCACCCCACTACGGAGTAAAGCGGATTTCGACCGTTTCCCGGGACTCACCGCCCGGGAAAAATTTCCATTTGAGGACGGCTTCTTCCGCTGCTTTTAACAGCAGCGGACTTCCGCCCATCGGTTCAACCGATTTCACGTCTCCGTCTCCGGCCACGACCGCAATCACCTTGACCGTGCCCGCGAGGTTGATCCTCTTTGCAACCTCCGGATAAACGGGAATCGTCCTTCGCACGATTCGCCGCGAAGTGTCCGTAGAAGTTTGTTGGCTTTGAGCCATTCCCGCCGGTCCAAAGCAGTACGAAAAGAGGAGGAGCAGTCCAACTACATACCGCATCCGCATGATGGCATATCCCTGAGTTAAAGGAGTTGTACCGCTACTTCTAATAATTCTAAGAACCGATGATTTTAGGAAATCCTCCCGTTTCGGGAAAGTGACTGGAGTAACCCTGCGCAAGGTCACCTCTGGCGCGGGGATGCCGTGTCCTCTCCCTCGTCCAACTCGCTGCCCGCACGGCGCCATTGCGAGTTGCCGCCCGCATCGCGCGTCCTCCAACCAATCCCGGTTGCTCATAATGTGCACCGAGTTGCACATCGGCTTCTTCTCCGGTTCCGATTCGGAACCGTTAACATCCCTTCTTTCAGTGGCTTATGTGGAGTCCTGCTATTGGTTCCCAGGGTGCAATTCCAAGAGTGCCTGCCAGCTCAGGGCTGAAACACCGGGGTGCTATTTTGACGACTCTATTCGGGACCGACGCCGTGCCCACCGTACCAGCGATCAGCGCTGCCGCCACCCCCAAAAAGCGCGGCTGGCTGCCGTTGCTGACCGTGCTGTTCCTGATCTCCTACAGCCTGATGACCATGCTGATCGTGGAGCAGGGCCGGACCATCGAATCTCAGCGCGCCCTGATTCGCGAACTCTTCCGCGACAGCACCGAATTGTCGGCCACTAAGATGAAGGCCCAGCAGAATCACTCGCAGCTACCCGCAGCCCAGACCCAGGCTCCAGTGACCCAGAACCCGTCATCCCAGACGCCGTCGACCCAGTACCCGTCCACCCAGGCTCCAACCGCTCAGGCCCCGTCTTCCCAGGCAGGACCACAACATGGTGCGCAGAGTCAGTCCGCCAAGCAGAAACCGGATTTCAAGATGCCGTCGAAGCCCGCGCCCGATCTGGTGGACGATGTCCGGACTCTGACCACGATTTAGAAAGCACGAACACGATTTAGGAAGATTTAGAAACAAGATTTGCGAATCTGAACATTGCAGCACTTTTCTTCTGTGGGTGAGCAGTAACCATCGGAAAACGAGCACCAGGAAAACAATGAAGGTCCTGACCCTAGCCTTGTTGTTCAGTCTGCCGGTGACCCCGTGGTCCCCGCAAAAGCCCTTGCGCCAGCCCTCAACCCAGATCACCAAGCACGCCAAGAGCGGACGCTGGTACTTCGCCGCCACCGGCCACGCAGTCTACTGCTACGGCCCGGTCATGACCCTGCCCCGCGCCAACGGCGACCTGCAAAGAGTCGCCACCTTCTGCCGCGACGGCAGCGCGGTTGTTCCTCTCAAGGACTAGAGCATCCCTGCGGGGCAGTTTCGAATCCGTGTACGTCAACTATCTTCCACTTGGTGCTCCCCATGGTCTAGACTCAGCCTGATGTCGAACGCGCCATTTCGTTTCCGAGCGTCCATCGGTCCCGCGATTTCCGCCCCGACGGCTGGAGTACTTGCCCCACCGCCGCTCATTTACCTCGTTCCGCTGGCTGTCGGGCTCCTCATCCGGCATGGGTATCCTGTTCCCATCGTCGGCCACCATGCGGCCGCCCCTCTTGGGATCGCCTTCTTAGTGCTGGGTTTGGCAATCCACCTATCAGCCATCGGGGCGTTGCACCGGGCCAAAACGAGTCCGAAACCCTGGCGCCCCACTACCGTCGTCGTTACAGCGGGTCCGTACCGCTTCACTAGAAATCCCATTTATGTGGGTTTCTCACTGGTCTACGTCGGCGTCGGGTTTTGGGCCAATTCGCTCTGGCCGTTTCTCCTTCTGCCATTAGTCCTCCTTGTGATGCAGGTCGGCGTCATTACTCGCGAGGAGGCCTACCTCGAGCGCATTTTCGGGAACGAGTACCGGGAGTACAGGCGGCACGTCCGGCGCTGGCTTTGACCCGAACCGATAAGGGACGTGTGCGCCGTCAGAATAATAGGCCTTTTGTTCTCACCTAACGCGAGGGATCACGATCATGGAAGATACGAAGCGTCGATTGATTTGGCACGGAATGTTCTTGTTTTTCCTGGGTCTCCTCACGGGCTTTGCTGAACAGAAGTTCCGGAACCCGCGCATGGGGCTCGCCGCACACTTAGAGGGCGTGATGAACGGCACCTTCCTCATCGCGTTGGGAGCCGTGTGGACGGAAGTGAGACTGTCTTCGCGACCCAAGGCAGCGGCCTACTGGACAGCGCTCTACGGGACATACGTGAACTGGATTGTAACTACGCTGGCCGCGGTCTTCGGAGCGGCGAGTCTTTCTCCCATTACAGGGGTGGGACACAGCGCTGAGCCTTGGCAGGAAGCTCTTGTGAAGTTCGGTTTCCTTTCCGTCGGCGTCGCAATAGTTCTCAGCTCAGTCCTCATCCTCTGGGGTCTTCGCCGCCGGGCGGTGTCGTGATTGTCGAAGAATCTTGCAACCACCTCGCCGGTGAGTCTGCGTCCTGCACGGCATGAAGCGCATCCAATCTTCACACGCGTCCTTAGACGGATTATTTTTTGCGCCCCAGGCACGATCCTCGACGCCGGAGATCCTAATGTCCATTCGACCCGTCAAGCGCCTCATCAAATCCAAGCCCACGCTCGAAGGCGCCGGAGTACATCTCCGCCGCGCCTTCGGTTTCGGCAATACGCACGATTTCGATCCCTTTCTCCTCCTCGACGACTTTCGCAACGATGTCCCCGAGGACTATCTGGCCGGATTCCCTTGGCACCCGCACCGCGGCATTGAGACCATCACCTACGTCCTTGCCGGAACCGTCGAACACGGCGACAGCATGGGCAACCACGGCGCCATTGCCGCCGGCGACGTCCAGTGGATGACCGCCGGCAGCGGCATCATTCATCAGGAAATGCCCAAGGGAGACCCGACCGGCCGCATGCACGGCTTCCAATTGTGGGCGAATCTCCCCTCGGCATTAAAGATGACTGCGCCGCGTTACCAGGAAGTGAAGACCGGCGACATCCCGCAGGTCACCGACGACGACGGCACACACGTCCGCATCGTCTGCGGTAGTTTCTGGGGCAAGTCCGGCCCCGTCGACGGAATCGCCGCCGACCCCATCTACCTCGACGTGTCGGTCCCTCCGGGCAAACGAAAAACGCTGCCGGTCGAGACCACTCGTCACGCTTTCGCCTACGTTTTCGCCGGAGACGGAAAGTTCTGTAATGCCTCAGGCCCTCTCGCGGTCCCGACGGAAGGAGTCGGATGGGCCGACGTCAAGCCCCCCGCCGACGCCGAGAACCGTTCCCTCGTTGTCTTCGACCGCGGCGATGAAGTCGCCGTACAGGCCGGCGAAGATGGCATCCGTTTCCTCCTGGTCTCGGGCAAGCCGCTCGAAGAGCCGGTTGCGTGGTACGGTCCCATCGTCATGAACACACAAGAGCAACTCCAGCAGGCGTTCCAGGAACTGGAGAAGGGTACGTTCCTGAAAAAATAGCGGTATCAGCTGACTACGGGGGCAGTCTGAGAAATCCGGTTTCCTTCGTGCACCTTCGTGTCCTTAGTGGTTATGATGTTCCGTCCCTAAAACCATGCCCGAACTCCCTGAAGTCGAAACCATAGCCCGCGGCCTTGCCAAACGAGTCACTGGAGACGTCATCGAATCCGTCTGGCTGGGTCAGAAAAAAGAACCGCTGAAATCTCCCGCATCTGCCATAGCCGCGACCCTGGAACACAGCCACATCGCGGCCGTTCGCCGCATGGGCAAGCACATCGTCTTCGATCTCGAACAAGATCATGTGGCGCGGACACTCATGCCCGCGAAAAGCCGGAAGCCAGATCGAAAGCCGGGATCGGTGTCAACCAGAGTCTCATCAACGCCGCACGCAGAGGCGGACAAGAGTGTCCGCCCTACACAATTTCCCACGCTCACCAAAGCGCAATGGATCGTCCACCTCGGCATGACGGGCAGCCTGCGAGTGTGCGAGCCGCAAACCGAAGTCGTGAAGCACACCCACGCAATCCTCAGACTGTCTTCCGGCAGGGAACTGCGCTTCGTCGACCCCCGCCGCTTCGGTCGTCTAAGCGTCGCGAGCGCAGGCGACTTCGACGCGACCGGCGTCGAGCCCCTGGAAGTCGATCTCGACCGCTTCCTGACATTATTTCGTGGCCGCAAGACGCCCATCAAAAGCGCGCTGCTCAACCAGAATCTCCTCCGCGGCGTGGGCAACATTTACGCCGATGAATCTTTATTCCGCTCTGGCCTTCGCCCCCGCCGCCGTGCCTCGACCATCACCCGCGACCAACTGGCCAAGCTCCTCGTCGCTGTAAAAGAAGTCCTGAAAGAGGCGATCGCCCTCGGCGGCTCTTCCATCTCCGACTATGTCGACGCCGATGGCGCGGAAGGATTTTTTCAACTCCAGCACCGCGTCTACGGCCGCGAGTCTGAACCCTGCCTCGTCTGCAAGACGCCCATCAAGCGCGTCGTAATTGCCGGCCGCAGCAGCCACTACTGCCCTAAGTGTCAGAAGTGATATGGTCGTATCGTTATGTGCCAACCCAACGTTTTATGGACCACCAGATGCCTTCTCATCGCAGCGTTGGTTTCGTTCCTAGTAGCTGTTGGGCGGGCAAATGGGCAAGACGACAAGGACCCACACCGTCCGGCCTGCACCGGTGCCCGCTGCCGGAAAATCAGGTCTTTTGTGAAAGCGCACTATTGCGGTGCGCCGCAAGGCAACGGTCCTGACGACAGCTGCGAGATTCGTCCCCCGAAAAAGCCCGGCACAGATGTCAAAGTGGCAGCGGGCTTTGATTGCAACTGGATTGAAGGAGCACGAAAGTGCGAACAGCATGGGCAGCCGTCTCCAAGCGTACGCAGCATTCTGATCGGCGAATTGCGACGGCTCGGCCTGCCCGCCAAGGCGTCCGGACAAATCTACTTTACGGAGTGGAAATCGACTTCCTCCGACTGGTCTCTCGCTTCGGCGGACTACGACCGTTTAGCAGGACAGGACTTGACCCTCTGCGAGGTGATTCTCATCATCGACCAAAGTTCGCAAGCGCATGTGCTGCGAAAAGTGCCATTCCAAAAAGTCGATGCTGAGAAGAATACGGTGACGACTTGGTCTCCTATTGATCTGGCCGATGTGGATGGCGATGGTCACATCGATGTCATTTTGGAAGGAGACGCATACGAGGACCACTGGATCGAGGTCGACATCGTGCAGGATGGATCCTCCCGCACTATCTTCTCCGGCCTCGGCTATTACCTGTAGAGGAAGTTCTGATACCCTTCTGCCCATGCCTGATTTTTCCATCGGAGTCGATCTCGGCGGTACCAACCTGCGCATCGCAGCCGTCAGCACCGACGGCCAGCTTCTAGAAAAGATCACCCTCGGGGTGAAGGTCGCCCTTGGTCGCGACCACGTCATCGGCGAGATGTGTGACGCGATTCATCGTTTGACCGAACAATATCGCGGTAGCGGCCGCTTCATCGGAGCCGGCATCGGCGTCCCCGGCATTATCGACATGGAAACCGGCATGATGCGCAAGTCTGCCAACCTTCCCGGCTGGTCCGACTATCCCGTGCGCGATGAAATCGAGCGCCGCCTGGGCGCCCGCGTCTTCCTCGACAACGACGCCAAAGTCGCCGCTCTCGGCGAAAAATGGCTGGGCGCGGGCCGCGGCTTCGACAACATGGCGATGATCACGCTCGGCACTGGCATCGGCGGCGCGATCGTCCTGAACGGCAAGATTTTCTACGGCATGAACGGCATGGCCGGTGAGTTCGGCCACGTCACCGTCGAGCCCAACGGTGTCCCCTGCGGCTGCGGCAATCACGGTTGTGCCGAGCGCTATGCCTCGGCTACGGCGGTTGTGCGGATGGCTCGCGAGGCGATTGCCGCCGGAAACGCGCCCGGGCTGGCGAAGGCTGCCGAATCCGACCCGGAGTTCAGCGCCCGTTCGATTTACAACCTCGCGATTCAGGGAGACCCCGACGCCCAACGTATCTTCCATCGCTTCGGACAGGTTTTGGGAATCCTGATCGCGGGTCTGATCAACATCCTCAACCTGGATATGTTCGTGATCGGCGGCGGAGTGCTCAGCGCTTGGGACGCCTTTGCCCCCACAATGTTCGCGGAGTTGCGTGAGCGCTCGCTGGTCTACGCCGCCACGGCTCCGGAAGATCCTGTCGGCAAGAAGGAAGGCGCGTCCGCTCAAATCGCTGCCTACACGCGCAAGAAGACAATCATCACCCGCGCTCTGCTGGGAAGTGACGCCGGCCTCTACGGCGCAGCCAGAATTCCCGCCTTGTAACCAGATGAGGCTGGAGATGACCCAGCATTATCCAGCCCGTTTATTTCAGAACCGGCTTGTCGTCCTTCCATTGCACCTGCTCAAGCGTCCCAGGTGCGACAGGTTCCTGGTAGGGCACACGGAGAACCACCTTCCCATCTTTACTGTGCACGTCTCCGCCGTTCGCCAGCAGAACCTTCAACCCAACCTGCGCTGTGTCCTCCGATAGTACGTCGATTTCGTAGGAGTCCGGCAGACCGGCCAGCGTCTTATTCCAATACGTGTTGTGCAGCGGTTCCCGGTATTCTGCCGGAATCGCGTGCGCCCCAACCAAGGTTCCAAGAATGCCCGCCGCGTTCGCCGGATTGCAATCCGCATCCTGCCCGGCGCGCGTCGCGTAGTTCATGGTTTTGTACCAGTCGCCGTTCCCGTACAGCAGGCCCATCACCACGTAGCCGCCGTTCAGCTTGGCATCGATATTGAACGGCTGCTTATATCCATCCGGGCAGTGATCTACCTCGCCCCACTTCGCCTGCACCAGGTGCCACGCCTTGAGCCAGTCGTTGGGGTTCTCGTCATGCCAGCGTATAACGTCATGGATGAGTTGCGCATACAGGCTCTGTGCCGGAATCGCTTGCAACCCCTTTTCCACCACCTCGCGAATATCTTTCGCGAAGAAAGCCTGCGTGTACATTGCGGCGATGAACATGCCTCCGTACACGCCGTCCCCATAATTCATGATGTGGCCCATGCGATCGCCGTAGCGGTTAGAAACCTGCGGCATGCCGGGCGAGATCATTCCGAAAATGTCAGCTTCGATCTGGAAGTCAATATCGTCCGCGTGCAGGTTGTAGCGCGGGTTGCCCGAGTCCGGCGGCAAAATGCCCTTGCGAATGTTCGCCAGGCCGGCTTCGTTCGCGTGCCAGACCTTGCGAATTTTGGCATCCCACTCGTGCGCTACCGTTACCGGATCGACATCGATTCCGTACTTGCGAAGGGAATAGAGGAAAAGAAGGTTGATGTAGATGTCGTCGTTATCCGGCGCGCCGAAGCTGGGGTGCTCCCTTTCGGAATCACGGATGAAACTGTGCAGGATGACAATCTTCTGATTGTCGGATTCGTGGGTGATGGGATCCCAATCTTCCTGGTCTGGCTTATTTTCGGCGCGAGCGCGGTAGTCTTTCATTCGCGTCGGCGACAGCGGCCAATCCGTGATATCGAAACCGATCGGCGTATTTTGGTACTGAAACTCCCACGGTTGGCCGAAGGTCACGCCAATCATCTTGCCCATCCACGCGCCCTGCACTTTGTCGAGATACGTATCCCAAGCCAACTCCCGCAGCGGTTGTTCCACGGATTCCTTCGCAGAGTCTGCATTGCCGGAGGCTCGGTCGCCGGTGCCCGCACAAGCCCCAGCCGTCAAAAGAAGCAAAAGAAAAGGAAGAAACCTCGTCATCAATCCTCCGGACCGCAATCGGTGATGGCAAAAGAGTTCTGTATCTACCCGTTCAACGGTTGCTGCGCGCCGCGACCGACGAGTCGGGCCTCTTCCCGGTGATTCGGGAGATCGCATCCAGAAAGGCTCCATTCTGCTCCGGTGTCCCAATGCTTACACGGATGCAGTTCGGCGCCCCCCATGCGCCCAGCGGACGCACGCTGACTCCTGCGCCCCGCAGTCGCTCCACGAAACCAGAAGCAGTTTCTCCCACATCGCAGTACAGGAAGTTAGCCGCGGTGGGAATAACCCGGTATCCCAACTCGGACAATCCTACGCCCAGAATCTGCGCCTGCTCCGCGTTGTTCGAAACCACTCGCCCCACATGATTCAGATCGTCAAGCGCCGCCACGGCAGCGGCCTGCGCAACCGACGACACCGAAAATGTATCGCGCATGCGCGCGCAATACGCCAGCAATTCCGCCGGCCCCAAGCCATATCCCACACGCAGGCCCGCCAGTCCGTGCGCTTTCGAAAAGGTCCTCAACACCACAACGCTTGCGCCCTGGCGCAGATAACTCAACGACCGCGAATATTCAACCTTGCGAC
>OBLW0100000709.1_pt1 | contig 28531 bp, 26 predicted proteins | sample 1520161 | NCBI WGS metagenome assembly OBLW01 (sample SAMEA3539309, study PRJEB22396) | soil metagenome | biome: tundra; feature: field; material: soil | place: USA | collected 2010-05 | depth 0.15 m
GGGCGAGAAATCGAATGATCCGCTTGCGATGTACCTGGCCGATATCTACACAGTGACTGCGGATCTCGCGGGGATTCCCGGGATTTCGGTGCCGTGCGGCGAGACGAAAGAGAAGTTGCCGATCGGGCTGCAGATTCTCGGAAAGCACTTCGACGAAGCGACCATTCTTCGGGTCGCGCATCATTACGAGCACTCATTCCGCTAATAGTTCGTAGTAACTCTCTCCGGCGCACGCTCGGCACAGAACTTTTCCGTTGCGGCGAACCTCTCTGCAGAAGTTAATGCCTTCCGCGCAAGCGTCACACGTCACACGATCGCCTTTGTATCCAGGAAATTCTTCAGGCGGCAGCTCCACCTTGACCCACATTGTTGTGAAGAGATTGTCGTCGGAGATCTCGCGGTAGGCCAGCATCTGCTGCTGGTTCTTGTCTGCAATCTCGGGATGCATCTCGCGAGCCAGAGCCTTTGATGATTCTTTCGCAGCGATGCGGATCGCCTTGCCATTGCTGACGTCCACAAACGTGGCCGCAACCTTGCCCCAGTCGCGAAATTTCAACGCCCGCTTGCCCAGGCGGCAACCGGTGACCACTCCGACGGCGTCTGTCGCGCAGCGGTCGATTTCAACGAAGGTCACCAGGCGCTTTCTGTCTTTTCCCTGCGGATCCTCAATGCCAAGTTTCTGCAGGCCCAGCATTGCGAGGCGCACGCCCAGCACTTGGCCGGCACAGATGTGTCCGTGGGCCTGTTCAGCGTCGCGAAGATATTCGTCGAGGGATTTCACAAAAACAGCTGTCAGCTATCAGCTGTGAGCTTTCAGCTTAACATCGCTTGATTATTTCCTTCTCCAGCGAATCCCGTCTTTGGTGATTTCCACGAGAATGCCGGCATCAGCGAGTTCGGCGCGGATTGCGTCTGAGGTCTTGAAATCACGGGCAGCGCGGGCGGCTCTCATCTCCGCAATCTTCTTTTCAATGTCTGCCTCTGAGAGTTGTCCCGACTGAATTGCTTCGCGCAACTCGTTGCTGACGTCTTTGTCGCGGCCTTCTGCCATAGCCCAGTCGAGGACGCGCTTCATCTTGGGGCCGTCGTCGTCGTCGAGCACGGCGAATATCTCGTCGAACTTCGTCAATGCCGCCAACAACGGTGCGACGTCGTCTTTCTTGATTCCGCCCGTGTCGAACCCAGCGTTGCCCTGCCGTACCATCTCGAAGATCGCCGCTTGCGCCTGAGCTGTGTTGAGGTCATCGTCCAGTGCAGCGGTCATGCGCTCGACAGCCTGCGCGGCCAGAGCCTTCATCTCGGAGCTGGATCCCTCAGCAAAAGTGCCCGAAGTCAATCGAAGCTGAAAATTCCGCAGCCGCTCAACCGAAACCGCGGCTTGCTTGAGTCCGTCAAAGGTGAAATTGAGCTGATTGCGGTAGGGAACCGACGTCAGAAGATAACGGATCGACGACGGTTTATGCCCCATCAGCACCAGGTCGCGGAGCGTGAAGAAATTTCCCAGGCTCTTCGACATCTTCTCGCCTTCGACCAGCAGAAACCGCGCATGGAACCAAAACCTCGCGAAAGGCTTGCCCGTAAAAGATTCCGACTGCGCGATTTCGTTTTCGTGATGCGGAAAGATCAGGTCTTCCCCGCCCGCGTGCAGATCGAAGCTCTCTCCTAGTTCCTCCATCGACATGACTGAGCATTCGAGGTGCCAGCCCGGACGCCCCGATCCAATCGATGTATCCCACGAAGCCTCCCCCGGCTTGGGCGCTTTCCACAGCGCAAAGTCGCGCGCGCTGTCTTTGTCGTATTCGTCGACGTCAACACGTGCGCCGTCCAGCATGCCGCTGAAGTCTTTTTTCGAGAGCTTGCCGTACTGGGGGAATTTTGCGATACGAAAATAATAAGAGCCGTCGTCGGTGCGATAGGCGATGCCTCGCTCCACCAGTGTGGCGACGAAGGCCGCCATTTCCGGAATGTGTTCCGTCGCGCGCACCAGAGTCGGCTCCTCAATGCCGATCATGGCGGCGTCTTCCAGGAAGGCCTTTTCATATTTCGCGGTGTACTGCTGCACGCTGACGCCGTCGCGCGCCGCGTTGCGGATAATTTTGTCGTCGACGTCGGTGATGTTCATGACGTGGCGCACGGTGTATCCACTCTGCCGGAAGAACCGGCGCAGAAGGTCGACCGCGACGAAGGTGCGGAAGTTGCCAACGTGTCCGTAGTCGTAGACGGTCGGGCCGCAGGCATACATGCGGACTTCACGGTCGTGCAGCGGGTGGAATTCCTCGATCTGCGACGACATGGTATTAAAAAGACGAAGCGCCATAGGAAGTTCGAGCACCGGGAAACGAACCTAAGATTCTAGGTTCGCCGCGAGAGTGGGTCAAATCGCGTCAGACAGCCGGATTCCGGGCCGGGGGCAAGGCATGCGTGTGCTCGCGTAAACGCTTCTGCACCAAAATGACATAATGCAGCGCAGAGATGATGGTGAAGATGAAAGTAGCCCGCAGAAACTCGGTACGCGCGATCCATATCCCGCGCGCGGGACGGATCTGAAAGAGCAGAACGAAGAACACGGCCGCGATCTGCGATACCGTGTTGGCTTTACCGAAAATGCTGGGGCGAAAATTGCGCAGGCCGGCGATGGCGAACAGCACTGCACTGGCAGCAAGAATCGAAATATCGCGGCTGAACACCACCACGGTGAACTTCCACGGAATCTTGTGCAGGATGGAGAGCACTAGAAACATGGTGCTCAACAAGAGCTTGTCCGCAATGGGATCGAGATACTGCCCGAGCAACGTTTGCTGATTCAGCGTCCGGGCCAGCAAGCCGTCCAGTCCATCGCTAAACCCGGCGATCACGAATACGACCAGTGCCCAGAGATATCGCCCTTCCACCAGATGAATCACAATGAACGGAACGAAAATCATCCGCAGCAATGTGAGTTGATTGGGGGCAGTGAGAAGTTGCGAGAGCTTCACGCACGCTCCTTCGAAGCATGCGATCCGTCATTCTGTGAGTCGGTGCCGGCTTTTCCCTGATTCCCCGGGGCTAGCGCGACGGACGGCTCCAGCCCTGTCTTCGCGAAGAAGCGTTGCGAGAGAGAAGGCAGGCTGCCGTCGGGCAAGTCCAGTTCGACGCGTTCAATGCGGTGCATAGGGAAGAAAACGACCGCCGGTGTGAAGGGCTCGCCGTCTCGCACCATCACGGCGAGATCCTCGAAAGACGCGAGTTCCGCGCCGCTCAGGCTGAGGCCCTCCGCGGCCAGAGCAAGGATCATGCCCCAGAACTTTTCCCGCGGATTGCACAACGTCGCAATGACAAGCGCTCCCGGCACAAAAGGTTCGCGCGCCTTAGCCGATGCGGTTGGAGTGCTGATCGCCGAGTCGTTTTGCACACTAAGATTGTCGCTGGGAGAGGCGTGCATTGCAAATGCCGGACCACTCGAACGAAAATCCGCTTCCACTTTTAACAGCGGACTCCGGTATGCTTGGCGGACATGGAACCAGCACCTTCCACTCCGGCGATCGAATTCCGTGATGTCTCCTACCGTGTAGCGGACACACAAGTGCTTTACGGATTCGATCTGCAGGTCCAGAGCGGCGAGACGCTTGTGCTGCTGGGCCGCAGCGGGTCGGGTAAGACTACATCGCTCAAGCTGGTCAATCGTCTGCTGTCCCCCACTTCCGGGGACATACGCGTGAAGGGTGTTTCAAACAGCGAAGCCGACGTCATCCGCTTGCGTCGCAGTATTGGCTACGTGATCCAGGATGTTGGATTGTTTCCCCATTTCACCGTGGAGCGGAACATTGGTTTGGTTCCGAAGATCGAAGGATGGACCGACGATCGAATTCGCGCACGTGTCCAGGAGTTGTTGCAGACCGTAGGGCTCGCAGCTGATACGGCGTCACGTTATCCCCATCAGCTGTCTGGCGGTCAGCGGCAGCGCGTCGGGGTAGCTCGGGCGTTGGCCGCCGATCCAGAAATACTGCTCATGGATGAGCCTTTCGGCGCACTCGATCCTCTGACCCGCGACGAGTTGCAGCGGGAATTCCTCTTGCTGCAACAGCGACTTCATAAGACGGTAGTCTTTGTCACGCATGACCTGCGCGAGGCATTGCGGCTCGGTACGCGCATCGCGCTGATGGAGGCGGGACGCCTGGTCACGGTTCTCTCGCCGGTGGAGTTTCTACGATCAACCGATGCATTGGCGGCGGCATACGTGAGGGCTTTTGGTGAAGGGTTGGAGTCGGCTGCCAATCGAGGCACGTCATGAACGTCTTCCGATTCATGTTGCAGAATCGCGGTCAGGTGCTGGAACTCACCTTCGAGCACCTTCGACTGGTCGGCTTTTCCACTCTATTCGCGATGCTGATCGGGATCCCGTTAGGAATTGCGATTGCCCACAGGCCGAGATTCAACAGGCCTGTGCTCGCCAGCGCCAATATCATCCAGACGATTCCGAGTCTGGCCCTCTTCGGATTTCTGCTGCCCGTACCCTGGCTGGGCGAACGCTCAGACCGGCTGGCGATTCTGGCGCTCACGCTGTATGCGTTACTGCCCATCATCAGGAACACGTATACGGGCATTCGCGGAGTCGATCCTGTTGTGGTGGAGGCGGGGCGAGGCATGGGGCTGACGGAATCTCAGCTTCTCTTCCAGGTAGAACTGCCGCTCGCGGTGAGTGTGATCCTCTCAGGCGTGCGCGTGGCAGTTGTCATTTCAGTCGGGCTCGCGACGATTGCCGCGGCGATTGGCGCCGGCGGCCTGGGCGAGTTCATTTTCCGCGGACTGGCGATGGTCGACGATAGAGTCATCCTTGCAGGAGCGATCCCAGCAGCAATTCTGGCGCTGGTCGCTGACTTTGGCGTGGGGTGGCTGGAGAGGCGGTTGCAGCCGCGATGACCGGACGTCGATCGAGGCTCTGCGTCCTGGTTCTAGCGACGCTTGTGTTGCTGTCGTCCTGCTCTCCGTCTCACGGGAATCGCATCGTAGTGGGCTCCAAGAATTTCACCGAGTCATTTATTTTGGGCGAACTCATCGCTCAGCAGATCGAGGCTCACAGCGATCTGAAAGTGGATCGGCGCTTCTACCTGGCCGGAACCTACATCTGCCAGCAGTCGATTCTCGCCGGGCGAATCGATGTGTACCCGGAATACACGGGCACGGCGCTCACCGCAATCCTCAAACAAAATGCCGGTGCGGATAAGCAGGACGTTTATCGCCGAGTCAAAGAGCAATACGACAATCGCTTCGGCCTGACGCTGGGGCCCCCGCTCGGTTTCAACGATACGTTTGCAATGGAGATCCGCGGCGAAGATGCCCGCCGCTTGAACATCAGAACTTTGTCGCAGGCGGCGGAGTTTGCTCCGCACTGGCGCGCCGGGTTCGGTTACGAGTTCATGGAGCGGCCCGACGGATATCGAGGATTGGCCGCGACCTACGGCCTGCACTTTGCGGAACAGCCGCGCATCATGGATCTCGGCCTGCTTACTCGGGCATTGAAAGATCACCAGATCGACTTGGCTGCGGGGAACACCACAGACGGACTGATTCCCGCTCTGGATCTGTTCGTGCTGCAAGATGATCGCCACTATTTCCCTCCGTACGAGGCGGTGCCCGTGATCCGGAAGCAGACTCTGTCGCAGCATCCAGAGGTCGCACAGGCTCTCGCGGACTTGGCGGGAAAGATTTCCGACGAAGAGATGCAACACATGAACTACGCGGTCGATGGCCAGCACCGGGACGCGGCGGACGTCGTGCGCGAATTCCTGAGAAACAAAGGACTGGTGCACTGAGCCTATTAGAAGCAGGTGCATCCCCTCAGATCACCAGTGTCCCTTGCATGGTGAGCACCGCATTGCCCTTGAGGATGACTCGGTCGCCCGCCGTCTCGCACCAGAGTTCACCGCCGCGCTCCGATAGCTGTCGGGCGTGCAACTGCGATTTGCCCAGGCGTTGTGCCCAGTAAGGAGCCAGCGCGCACTGGGCCGAGCCAGTCACAGGGTCCTCGGGCATGCCGTAGCTTGGCTTGAAGTACCGCGATACGAAATCAACGTTCTCGCCGGGTGCCGTGACCGCAACAACCGCGGGATGCAGCCGTTCCAGGCGCGAGAAATTCGGGCGCATATCCTGGATTGCCGCTTCGTATTCGTAGATCACGAGGTAGATATCATTCACTTCCAATAGGTCCGACGGGCGAGGTCCCGGCCCGAGCGCATCGACCAACCCGTCCGGCATACTTTCACAAGGCTTCGGGAACAGCGTCGGGAAGTCCATCGCAAAGAGATCGCCGTCCCTGCGAACGGTAAGAATTCCGCTGTAGCGCGTCTCAAACTGCACCGTGTCGAGACCCGTTTCCAGCACGTTGACCACCACATACGCGGAAGCCAAGGTCGCATGCCCGCAAAGCCTGACCTCGCCGCGAGGGGTAAACCACCGCAGTTCGTAATAGCTGGCGTTCGGCACGAAAAATGCTGTCTCAGAAAGATTATTTTCTGCAGCGACTTTCCGCAGCGTCTCGTCATCTAACCACGCCTGAAGAGGGCAGACGGCTGCGGGATTGCCGGTGAACGGCTCGCTGGTGAATGCGTCAACATGAAACAGCGGAATGCGCATCGGCTTGATTGTACTGGCCGCTCGCATGACGGCTCCCCCGGTTGTCTGGGACCTCAGTTGCGAGCTGTTGCGCGGCGGTGATAATCTCTGAGACCTCGTCTTGTGAGGGACGAATGGCCCGTTCGGGGCGGCCCTGCCAGGACGCGTGAAGGTGGGTGCGCCACACACCCACGGTGCAGTTCGGGCTTGAGTCTTTCATCCACCCGTGCGCCAGGAGGGCCAATGCTTGCCACTCAAATCGATGCCGCCACGCGGCAACAATTGCTGGAACGGGTGTCCGATGCCCGGCGGCGAAGTGACGCGCTCTTCAGTATCGTGCGCGCTGACTCGATGTATGACCGGCCCATTCCGGAGCGCCATCGCATCATTTTTTATGTGGGACACCTTGAGGCCTTCGACTGGAACCTGCTTCACGAAAATGTCCTGGGCCTGAAAAGCTTCCACCCTGAATTTGACCGATTGTTTGCGTTCGGCATCGACCCAGTGGGCGGAGGATTGCCCTCAGACCAGCCGTCGGATTGGCCGTCCCTTGAGGCAGTGCGCGACTACGTGACTGCGATCCGGACCGCGCTGGACGAGAAGTTGGCCGATGGACGGCTCGAATCGTACGGCCAGACCCGCGATGGTTTTCCGCTCGACACCTTGCTCAACGTCGCGATTGAGCATCGCTTGATGCATGTCGAGACTCTGGCCTACATGCTGCACCAACTGCCGCTGGATCGGAAAGTCCCTCAAGAAAATCCCGTCAATCTTGTTACTCCTCCCGTAGATGATCAGATGATTTCCATTCCCGCCGGGACTGCGACGCTGGGCCTTCCCCGCGGAGGTGAGACTTTCGGCTGGGACAACGAATACGAGACGCACACGACACGCGTGCCTGCGTTTGAGATCGATAAGTACGAGGTAACGAACCGGCAATACCTCGAGTTCATGGCAGCAGGCGGCTATGAGACGCGTGCGTTCTGGACCGACGATGACTGGAACTGGAAGACCGCGCAAGCGGTCTCTCATCCCGTATTTTGGAGCAACTCCCGCGACGGGTGGCAGTACCGCACGATGTTTGAAGAAATTCCGCTGCCCATGGACTGGCCGGTCTATGTGAGTCATGCCGAGGCGATGGCTTTCGCGCGATGGGCAGGCAAGACACTACCCACCGAGGAGCAGTGGCACCGCGCTGCGTACGGCACTGACGACGGCACCGAGAGGAATTATCCTTGGGGCCATCAAGCTCCCGCTTCCAGCCTCGGCAATTTCGACTCTCATCACTGGAGCCCGACACCAGTGAATGCGTTTCCTTCCGGCAGCAGCGCCTTCGGCGTCAATGACCTGTTGGGCAATGGGTGGGAGTGGACCTCCACGGTCTTCGCCCCGTTCCCTGGTTTCGAGCCATATCCGTTCTACCGTGGTTACTCGGCTGACTTTTTCGATGGCAAACACTTCGTCATGAAGGGCGGGTCGCCGCGCACCGCTGCGTGCATGCTGCGGGCCACATTTCGCAACTGGTTTCAGGCTCACTACCAATATGTGTATGCCGGATTCCGCTGCGTGAATCATTGATCTACGTGAATCTGTTCGAAGGAGTAGGCAAATGCTCGTTCATGCGATCCCCGGCAACGTTTCATACGAATTTGCGGCCGACGTTCGCGCCGGCCTTACCCGGACAGGACAGAAAGAACTTCCCTCGAAATATCTCTACGACAATGTCGGCTCGGCTCTGTTTGAGGTGATCAGCCACCTTCCCGAGTACGGGCTCACGCGGGCCGACGAGCGATTGTTGCGGCGGCATGCCGATGAGATTGTCGACCGCGTAGCCGGGCCGGTGGCCGTTGCCGAGCTTGGCAGCGGCAGCGGCAAGAAGACTCGCTGGCTCCTCGAAGCTCTCTGCCGACGGCAGCGCACCTCGTACTATCCGGTGGAAATCTCGCACTCGGCGCTGGTGATGTGCGAACGCGAGCTGAGTGACATTGATGCGATCAGCATTGTCGGTTTTGAGCGTGAGTATTTAGATGGTCTACTGGAGGTGGCAGCCTATCGCAAGAGCGGCCAGCGGCTTTTCGTCCTGTTCCTCGGCAGCACCATTGGGAACTTCGATCGCCCTGCGGGACTCAAGTTCCTGGCGGACGTTCGGCGCATTCTTGAACCGGGAGACTCCCTGCTCCTGGGGACAGACTTGGAGAAGCCCAGCGCGCAGTTGATCGCGGCCTACGACGATGAACTTGGAGTCACTGCTGCGTTTAATCTCAACCTGCTGGGCCGGGTGAATCGCGAACTGGGCGCCGATTTTGATTTGCGCGAATTCGCTCATGTGGCCAGGATCAACTCTGAGGCACGGAGCGTCGAGATGCACCTCGAGTCAAAGCGCCGGCAAATCGTGAGCATTCCGGCGGCAGAGGTGGTGGTCGAGTTCCTCGCAGGAGAGACCATTTGGACCGAAAGCAGCCACAAATACTCGGCCCACGATGTGATCGAGACGGCGCGCGAAGCCGGATTCCGTTGCGAGGTGCAATGGATCGATGAGCAGTGGCCTTTCGCCGAGAACCTGCTCATTGCGGAGTGAGTGCGGTGCCCGAAGCCGTCTTCAGGACGCTCTGGTCTTACGCCATGCGCGCAGGTTGATCGCGCTCATCACCATGCAGAATATGTTGGCTGGAATGAATCCCATTTGGGCTGTTCTGAATCCTATGACGCACACGACGATGCTATTAATGCCAGCTAATGCCCAGCCTTCCCAACACCGCCGCCCCACCAGAACCGTGGACGCGACGGTCAATACGCAAGATAAATAATCGAGCCGCAACACAGATGAAGACCTCCAAGAAACATTGTGCGGGAAAGACGCGGCTCTTGACTGTGACTGTGCCCTTTCGTTACATGACTGTAGTTACTTGACCCGAAATCGTAACCTGTTCCCGGAGGAACCGATGCCCGCAAAATGCACTCACCTGAACCAGATCAAGATCACAAAGACGAATACGCACGAGTGCGAAGAATGCGTTAAGACCGGCGACACTTGGGTTCATTTGCGCCTGTGTCTCTCCTGTGGACATGTGGGCTGCTGCGACTCTTCGAAGAACAAGCACGCCACCAAACATTTTCACAAGACACAGCACCCTCTCATCCGTTCCATTGAGCCGGGGGAATCGTGGGCGTGGTGTTATGTGGACGAAATCGAGGCTGGTGAAATCGGGGCCTGAAGCCGTGGTTCGAGCGCCGGCGATAATCGCGCAACCGAATGCGGGTTCTTGTATCTAATAAGTTTATTGGGGTCTTGGGGTCCGGGTTTACCTGCTACATCCTTAGCTGTTGAGAGCAACCATGCCGAAGCCGATCTTGATGACTGTGGACGACGATCCCGATGTCCTGCGGGCGATCGAGCGCGATCTGCGATCGCAGTACGGTGCCGAATATCGCGTCGTCAGCAGCGATTCTCCAGAAGGCGCATTGGACCTGCTCAAAGCGCTGAAGATTCGCAACGATGGCGTCGCCCTTTTGCTTGCCGATCAACGCATGCCTCACATGGATGGTGTTATGTTCTTGCAGCAGGCACGCCAAATATTTCCCGAGGCGAAGCGGGCGTTGCTCACTGCTTATGCCGACACCAACGCCGCGATCAGCGCCATTAACCAGGCGAATCTCGACTACTTCTTTATGAAACCGTGGGACCCTCCCACCGAGAACCTGTATCCGCAGTTGGACGATCTCCTCGGCGACTGGCGAGCTTCCTACCATCCCGATTTTCAGGGCATCCGAGTATTAGGTACTCGGTGGTCGCCGCGCTCCTACGAACTGCGGGACTTTCTGGCACGCAGCCACGTCCCCTACCAATGGATCGACGTGGAAGGCGCAGCCAACGATCCGGAAACGAAAATCCTGCTCGACGCCTTGGGCCCGGATGCGACGGACCTGCCCGTCGTCCTTTTTTCCGATGGCACGAAGCTGCTCCACAGCGCACCAGCCGAAGTAGCGCAAAAAGTGGGTTTCCGAACGCGCGCCGAGACCTCTTTCTACGATATGGCGATTGTGGGTGGAGGGCCCGCCGGTCTAGCGGCTGCGGTGTACGGCGCTTCGGAAGGTTTGCACACGGTCATGGTCGAAAAAGAAGCGCCGGGTGGCCAGGCGGGAATGAGTTCGCGGATCGAGAATTATCTCGGCTTTCCCGCCGGGCTTAGCGGCGGCGATCTTGCGCGCCGCGCCGTCGTGCAGGCGAAGCGTTTCGGGGTCGAAATCCTGGCGCCGCAGGAGGCGGTCGGTGTTCGCATTGAGGGTCCTTACCGCATCATCAAATTGGCCGACGGCAACGAGATCTCCTGTCATGCCTTGATGATCGCCAGCGGCGTGCAATGGCGGCGGCTGGAATCTCCAGGGGTTGACCGCTTGCAGGGAGCTGGGGTCTACTACGGCGGCGGCTCTACGGAGGCGCTCTCCTGCAAGGGTGAGATGGTCTACGTTGTCGGAGGCGCGAATTCTGCTGGCCAGGCTGCAATGAATTTTGCGAAGTACGCGGAGCGCGTGGTGATCCTCGTCCGCGGCGATTCGCTCTCCAGCACCATGTCGCAATATCTCATCGATCAGATCAAGGAGACTCCGAACATTCAACTGTGGACCCACGCCTCCGTCTCCGAGGTTCACGGCGACACGCACCTCGAGGAGGTCTCTGTCCTGTGCACCGACACCAATAAGATTGAGCGGGTTCCGGCCAGCGCGATGTTCATTTTCATCGGCGCCCTGCCGCGAACGGACTGGCTCGCGGGCACCGTCGAGCGCGACGAACGCGGATTCGTGCTGACTGGTCCCGACGTGATGCAAGGCGGTGAGCATCCCAAAGGCTGGGCACTCGAGCGCGATCCATTCCTGCTCGAGACCAATGTGCCGGGAATATTTGCGGTCGGGGATGTGCGCCACGGCTCCGTCAAACGGGTGGCGTCCGGAGTTGGCGAAGGATCAGTAGCGGTGCAGTTCATCCATCAGTACTTGAGCAAGGTATAAATGGCCGACACACTGGAACTCCTGCGTCGTGTCCCAATGTTTGAAGGATTGCCTGACGACCAGATCAACTGGTTCCTCAGCCAATCGGAAGAACTGCATCTCAAACCCGGCGATTTCTATACGCGCCAAGGCGACCCTGCCGACAGGATGTCTGTTGTCCTGGAGGGGCAACTGGAAGTGCGCGGGGAGTTGGGCGGCGAATCCATCGTGATACCAATGAAGGCGGGCGACGTCACTGGGAAGCTACCGTTTTCCAGGATGAAGCTCTTCCCCTTGAGCGGCCGCGCTATAACCGACAGTTTCATCCTGCGATTTCCTGCAGCCCAGTTTCCGGAGCTTGTGCAGCGGATGCCCGAGCTGACGCAGCGGCTTGTGGGGTTGATGTCGGACCGCATCCGCGAAACGACGCGCTTCGAGCAGCAGCGCGATCGTCTGGCTGCGCTGGGCAAGCTTTCGGCGGGCCTTGCGCACGAACTCAACAATCCTGCTTCCGCCGCCAAGCGCGCCACCAGCCAGCTTCGCGCCATCCTGAAGCGGGTCCGCGACGCCAGTCTCGAACTGGGCAGGCGCGATCTAACTCCCACCCAAAAAGCAGAAATAGAAAAGTTGGAGGCGTCGTTGGTCCAAACGGATGCGCCTCCGCTCGAGGCTCTCGCCGCCAGCGACTTGGAGGACCAACTCGACTCTTTGCTCCGCAGTCACGGACAAAACGATTTATGGCAACTCGCCGCCGATCTCGCAAAGAAGAATTTCAAGCCGGAGTCGCTGGAACAAATCTTCGCCGCGCTCGACGCCGAGACTGCGCGCGCGGCCCTAGTCCGGATTTCCTCGTCCGTCGAGATCGCCGACTTGCTCAACCAGATTGAGAGCAGCACGTCGCGAATCTCCGATCTGGTGGGCGCGATCAAGGAATACACCTTCATGGATCAGTCCCCCATCCAGAATGTGGACATCGTCAAGACCCTCGAAACCACGCTCACCATCTTGAATCACAAACTCAAGAGTGGTGTTACGGTGCGCCGCGACTATCAGAAGATTCCGCTTCTCGTGAATTCCTTCGGCAGCGAATTGAATCAGGTCTGGACCAACATCATCGACAACGCGATTGATGCGATGGGCGGAAAAGGCGAGCTGCGCGTGCGCACTTATCGCGAAGACAATTGTGTGGTGGTGGAAATCGCCGATAATGGCCCGGGAATTTCAGCCGAAGTCGAGCCCCACATTTTTGAGCCCTTCTTCACGACCAAGGCTGTCGGAGAGGGAACGGGTCTCGGCCTCGATGCCGTTCAGCGAATCGTGAAAAAGCACCGCGGCAGTATTCAAGTGCAGTCCGAACCTGGAGATACTCGTTTTCAGGTGTGGTTGCCACTCTCGGAAAACGCCAGCTAGTTCCTCTCTGTGATGGAGAACGCGCATGAGTTCTGGACTCGTCCTGCTGTTAGCGCTCGGCATCGGAATCGCCGCAGGGCTGCGATGCATGACTGCACCCGCGGTTGTGGCGTGGGCGGTCCACCTCGGGTGGCTCAATCTTCACGGCTCCCCATTCGCCTTCATGGGCACGGCCTGGGCCGTCGGCATCTTCACCCTGTTGGCTCTAGTCGAGTTTGTCGCTGACCAACTTCCTTCTACTCCTCCTCGAACTGCCGCGCTAGGACTCTCGGCGCGAATTGTTACAGGCGCACTCACCGGCGCGTGCCTCGCAATTGCAGGCGGCGCGACGGTTTGGCTGGGAGCGCTCGCTGGCGTGATCGGTGGGGTTGCCGGAGCATTCGGCGGATATCAGGCACGTGTCGGGTTGGTGCGGACCTTGCGTGTTCCGGATTTCACGATCGCGATTCCCGAGGATCTGGTGGCGATCGGGCTGGGACTAATTCTGGTTTCTCGCTTCTGAATCGTGTCCTATGCCCACTCCACAGCAATTCGACGCCATCATCATCGGTTCTGGACAGGGTGGGAACCCGCTCGCCATGGCCCTTGCCGCAGCAGGAATGCACACCGCTCTCATCGAGCGCAAACATGTCGGCGGTACCTGCATCAATGAAGGCTGCACTCCGACCAAGACCATGGTGGCCAGCGGCCGTGTGGCCTACCTGGCGCGCCGCGCCGCCGATTACGGCGTTCACACCGGGCCGATCACCATCGATATGGCGAAAGTGCGCCAACGCAAGCGCGACATCGTCGACAGTTTTCGAAACGGAACCCAGTCCCGCATCGAGAAGACCGCGAACCTGGAATTGATTTTCGGCGAGGCAAGTTTCAGCGGCCCCAAGACCGTCGCGGTTCGTACTCAAGATGGCGGTCAGCGCACCTTTTCGGCAAATTACATCTTCATCAACGCCGGCACCCGCGCGTCGCGGCCCACCTTGGAAGGGCTCGACACCGTGCCGTTCCTTGACAATGTCTCCATCATGGAACTCGATGCGGTCCCGGATCACCTGTTGATCCTGGGTGGCGGCTACATCGGCCTCGAGTTCGGACAGTTATTCCGCCGCTTCGGCAGCCAAGTCACGATCATCCAATCCGCGGGCCAACTGCTCACAAGAGAAGATCCCGATGTCGCCGAAGAAATTACGAACATCCTGCGGCAGGATGGGGTCGAAGTCCTACTGAACACGAAAGCAACTCGAGTGAGCCAATCGGATGGAAGTATCCAATTGGAAATCCAGTCGCAGAACGCTCCGTCCTCGCTGGCTGCATCCCGTCTGCTCGTAGCCACCGGCCGCGTGCCCAATTCAGACACCCTCAACCTGGAGGCGGCCGGAATTCACACCAGCACAAGAGGCTTCATCCAGGTGAACGACCGCCTCGAAACATCCGCGGAAGGCGTCTACGCACTTGGCGACATCAAAGGCGGTCCAGCCTTCACGCACATCTCCTACGACGACTTCCGCATCATCCGCTCCAACTTAATCGACAAGAACCCTGCTTCCACAACGAACCGCCAAGTCCCGTATACCCTCTTTACCGATCCGCAGTTGGGCCGGATCGGCCTGACTGAGACCGAAGCGCGCGCCCAGGGCCGCAACATCCGCGTCGCGAAATTGCCCATGACGCATGTAGCCCGCGCTCTGGAAGTCGACGAGACCCGCGGCTTCATGAAGGCCATCGTCGACGCTGAGACCAACCAGATTCTCGGCGCCGCCATTCTCGGCATCGAAGGTGGAGAAATTATGTCCGCCCTCGAGATTGCCATGATGGGGAAACTACCCTACACGGCGTTGCGCGACGGTACTTTTGCCCATCCCACGCTGGCCGAGTCGCTGAACAACCTGTTCATGGCCATGGACAGCGGCAAGTAATCAAAGCACAATGAAGGCGCAGTCTGGAAAGCGATTCGAGGCGCAGTCGCATGGATGTGTACTTAGTCGACGGTACGTATGAACTGTTCCGCCATTTCTTCGCCGTGCCTTCTGCAAGGGATGTCAACGGTCAGGAAATCGGCGCGGTTCGTGGCGTCCTGACATCCGTGCTGTCGATGATCGAAAAGGGCACGACTCACCTCGGGGTCGCCACCGACCACGTGGTGGAGTCCTTCCGCAACAATCTGTATCCCGGATACAAAACCAGTGAAGGCGTAGCTCCGGAATTACTCTCGCAATTCCCGATTCTCGAAGAAGCGCTGGCAGCCATGGGAGTGGTCGTGTGGCCCATGGTCGAGTTCGAGGCCGATGACGCGCTCGCCTCTGCCGCCGCGAAATCCGCGCAGGATGGCCACGTCGGGCAAGTGTTCATTTGTACACCGGACAAAGATCTAGGTCAGTGTGTTGCAGGCACGCGAGTGGTTCAAATGGATCGAAGGCAGGATCTGGTTCGCGATGAAGCCGGCGTAGTCGCCAAATTTGGGGTGAGCCCACAGTCAATCCCTGACTACCTGGCCGTCGTCGGCGACAGTGCAGATGGTTTCCCTGGTGTGGCGGGATGGGGACAAAAGGCCGCCGCGCTTGTTTTGTCGCAGTACCCTCATCTCGAGGACGTTCCAAAAGATTGGCGGGAATGGGATCCATCGATAAAGAGGGCCCGCGCGCTGTCTGAATCTTTGTTCAACTCATGGAACGACGCCCTGTTATTTCGCACACTGGCAACCCTGCGCCTCGATGTTCCCGTGTTCGACACGGTCGAAGACCTTAGCTGGAAAGGACCGCTCACAACCTTTGAAGACCAGTGCCGGCGACTCAACGCTCCCGAACTGTCGCGCCGCACCAAGGCCGCAGCATCAAAGCGATCGGAGTGAGTCAACCATACCCCAACCATATATGTGGGGACGAAAGGCGGCTTAACCGGGTGTCGCTGCTTTCAGCAGGGTTGAGGCTACTGCCGAGACTTCCGTCGCGACGAAGACGCTAGCCTGCTTATCGCCAAAGTTGATTTCGGTGGTACCACTTCCGTAATCGCTAACGTGGTTCACGCGGTCTGGGTTGACGAACGTTTCCCTGCCGTTGATGTCCTCAAACCTAACCAACTTCATGTGAGCCTCCTCGGTTGCAACGTGTGCGTGTATTCCCGTCTGCCATTCCTGTCTGCCTCAGATCTTGAGACATTGGGAATGCCGCCTTCATTGGCGTTTGCCGTTCAAGAAGTCAGGACATAAATTCCGAGCCCAACGAATACCGTCGGCACGACCCAATGGCCCCACCGTTCCACGGAGCGCAGGATGACCGAGTGGTTTCCGAGCCATCGGCCGACAAAACACCAAACCGCAACCAGCGTGGCGTACACGATCAGGATGAGCCAGAGGTTCGCTCGACCCATGACGAAGAACGGCATATACACGCTGATGTTGTCGGCCCCATTCGACAGCGTCAAGAGCGCGATGGAAGCGACGCTCTCCGTAATGGCGCGAGGCCGGCTCGCGTCGGTTCGGCGCGCCTGCAACAGGCGCCTGATTCCGAGTGCGAGCGGCAGCACTCCCAGAAAGTGAATCCAGCGATGGGGGATTGCCAAAGCGCACCACACGCCGATCAGGCTTATGCCGATAATGGCCGAAAACCCGACGTACTGACCTACTACGATGCGTCGCGTTGGAATCCGCCGGGCAAAGAACAGGGTCAGAAGAAAGGCGTCATCGATGTTCGTGGCAGCGAAGGTTGCTAAGCTCGCCGACAGCACTCCCAGATGTCGATCCACAAACGGCTCCATCTCTCCTTTTGCTCTGCTCAGCGGTCTCGAGCGTTGCTCACCGACTCCAGGAACCTGCGCGCGAGTTCGGCAATGCGATCAGGCTGGCGTCGCCGAATCGCTTCTCTCGGGATCAACTCTCCGCCAACGCCCAGCGCGATTGCCCCGGCGGCAATGAAGCTGAATGCAGTTCGCTGATTGACGCCGCCCGCAGCGATCATCGGAACGTAAGGGAACATCGCCTTGAGGTCCTTAATGTAACTGTCACCTCCGATGTGCCCACACGGCACGATCTTGACGAAATCCGGACCCAGTTTCCACGCGGCGATGACTCCGGTTGGTGTGAGGGTGCCGGGGATCACAACGACGTTCTGCTGCACCGCGAACTTTACGGTCTCGGGATCAAGGCCGTCACTCGAAAGAAACTTGGCCCCGCCATCCAGGCAGCGGCGCGCCGTCTCGACGTCGTGGACACTGCCGGCGCCGACAATCACGTCAGGTGCGTGTTGCACGACATGAGAAATGACCTTGATCGCTTCGGGCACGGTCAGCGTGACTTCGAGAATGGGGATGCCGCCACGGGCGATGGCTTCGGCAGCGAAAAGCGCGTCCTCCGTCGTCGACACGCGAATGGAGGGAATGATCCCGAGTTGTTCGATCCGGCTCCGTACGTCTTGCTTGTTCAACGCTCCGGCTCCTCTGGGCGACCGGTGCAAGGGTCGCCGTGTGGACTATGGTTAAAGCGCGAAACCTTGCCTCGTCACGGCAGCGCCCTTGTACCCACCGCCTGCCGCATCTGCTCCAGAGCGAGCAAGTATGAAGCCAGGGCCTGACGATAGGCAAGCTGAGTCGCGCGATAGTTGCGCTCGGCATCCAGAAAGTCGAGCAGGCTCACCGCGCCGCGCTGATACGCATATTCGGCGATGTCGCGGTCTTTTTGCGCCACGTCGAGATAGCCCGAGCGGTACAACTGCACGATGCGGTCGTTCACGCGCAATCCTTCATAGGCGTCGCGCACATCAGTGAGGGCCTGTCCGTTGGTAGCTTTCTCCTGCTCTTGCGCTTGCGTGATGGCGATCCGAGTTCTTGCTATTTCGCCCTGGTTGCGATTGAAAATCGGGAGTGGGATGCTTCCCAGAAGGTTAGCGGCATTAATCCCGTTGACGTGCGAATAGTTGCCCTGCACGGTAACGTCTTGCTTGCCAATCGCCCGCTGTAACTCGTACTGGCTCCGGGCCGCGGTTACGCCTTGCTGGGCCGCACGGAGATCAGGCCGGTTCTGCAGAGCCTTCAGCTGAAAGTCTTCCAGATTGCCCTTCAGCGGCTGATAGTCGAAGGGCCCAGCCACGTCGTAGTCCGCAGAGACGGATTCGTATCCGAGCAACTGCCTGAGGTCAGACAGTGCCTGAACCTTTGCCAGCTCGGCCTGCTGATAGTCGGTCTCGAACTGCAGCAGCTGCAATTTGATCTTGAGGTAGTCGTCCTCGCTAATGGCTCCCTTGTTGTAGCGTAATTCGCCGAGGTCGACGGTTTTCTGAAAGCTCTTCAAGTCCTTGTCGGCTAGTTCAAGCGCGGATTCGGCAAGCTGCGCGTTCACAAACAACGAAGCCGTATTAAACGTGAGACCACGCTCATTGTCGGCGACCAGGGAGCGCGTCTGTGCGGTGATGTCCCTCGCCGCCTGCAACCGGTGTTGCCGCTTCTTGCCGCGCTCGATCAGGTAGCTGAGCCCTATATCGGCTTCTGTATTGTTCTTCAGATAGTCGTTGGTCGACACACCTGGATAAAGATTGGGGTTTTGTTTCGAAGGCGAGCCGAGAGGCAAGTATTCCCAATCCGCGAAGAGCGTCGGGTTGGGCCGCAGGTTCGCCGTTGTTTCCTCGGCTTCGCTCTGCTGAATCGTAGTGCGCGCCGCCAGCATGTTGTGGTTGTGCTGGAGCGCCATCTGGATCGCTTCGTCGAGCGTGATGCTGGTTGGTCCGGTGCTTTGGGCGAACGCCGAACTGATCGGCGCGCACGCCAGCGCTAGGGTCACGACTACGTGCACGCCGATCTTCCGGAGCCATACGGGACTATTCAAGGGCCGCCTCCGGTTCTGGAAGTTGATCGCCATCTCGCGCGATCCATACATAAAACGTGGGCAACAGAACGATGCTAAGGAGCAGGTCAGAAATTAGTCCGCCCACGATCACAATCGCGAAGGGCCGCTGTGAATCTGATCCGATGTCGTGAGAGAGTGCCGCGGGCAGAAGTCCCAGAGTGGCCACGAGCATCGTCATCATGATGGGGCGAAGCCGGAGGACCGCACCTTCGACGGCCGCGTCCTGAATCGAGTAACCACGCGCCCGCAACTGATTGATGTATTCGAGCATGATGACTCCGGTTTGCACCGAGACTCCAAATAGCGCGAGCATTCCCACGCCCGAGGAAACGCTGAGATACGTTCCGGTCACGAGCAGCGCCAGGAAGCCGCCGACGCGAGCCAGGCCGACGTTCAGCAGAATGAGCAGAGCCCATTTGTACGAGCGAAACATCGTGTAAAGAATGATGAAGATGACAAGGATCGTCAGCGGGACGATCAAAGCCAGCCGTGCCTCCGCACGTTTTTCGCTCTCGTACTCGCCCGACCAGCCAAGGCTGTAGCCCGATGGTAGTTTCACCTTCTGGCCGATCTGTTTGATCGCGTTCTCCACAGTGGTTCCGAGATCGCGTCCCCTCACGTTGAAAGTGACTGCCACGTAACGGGTGTTACCCTCGCGGAAGATGTCGTAGGCGCCGTCTTTGACTTCGACGCTGGTCAATTGCGCCAGAGACACGCGTTCGCCCGTGGGAGAGAGCAGACGAACTCTTTCGATTGCCTGTTGCGTATTGCGGTACGGAGCCTGGTATCGAACTACCACGTCGTAGCGCTGCTCGCCGATGAGCACCTGGCTCACGGCATTGCCCCCGACCGCGGTCTGAACCGCGTCTTGGATGTCGGTCACGTTGATTCCGAAACGAGCAGCCTTGCGGCGGTCGATGGTCAGGTCGAGATTGGGCTGACCGAAATCGCGCAAGAGCTTGACGTCATGCATGCCCGGAATGTTCGACATGACGGCGGTGACTTCCTCGCCCTTCAGCTCGAGAGTCTTCAGGTCGTCGCCAAAAATCTTGAGCGCCAGCGAACCCTTGGTGCCCGTCATGGTTTCTCCGACGTTGTCTTCGATGGGCTGGGAGAAGTTCCAGATCGCGCCCGGGTATTTCTCCACTGCGCGGTTCATGGCGGCGACCAGTTCTTCCTTGTTTCGGTGGAAGACAGGCCTCCACTGCTCTTTCGGCTTCAAGTCGATGAAGTACTCCGTGTTCCCGAATCCTCCGGTGTCGGTTCCGTCATCGGGGCGGCCCACTTCCGATACCACTGTTTTCACTTCCGGAAAAGAAGCGAAGACGTAACGTTGATTGGTGGTGAATTTCTCGCCCTCCGAGAGACTCGTACTGTTCGCCAGAGTGCCGCGCGCCCAGATGGCGCCTTCGTCGAGGTGAGGCAAGAACTCCGCGCCGATGACGCCACCAAAGCCCAAGTAAAGCGTCCCTGCCAATGCGGCGATACCAACGCCCGCCACCACCCAGCGGTGCTGGACAGCCCACCTCAAACGCTCGCGGTAACGCTCCGTCAGATAATCCAGCACCCGGTTGCGCCGCTCATGGACGCCGTTGCGAAAAAATATGCCAGCCAACACGGGCGCGACGAGAACCGAAAACGTCATGGCGCCGAGCAGCGCGAGAGCCACGGTCCACGCCATGGGCCGGAAAAGCCGTCCCTCCACACGTTGCAGCGTGAAGATTGGCAAATAGGCGGTGATGATGATGGCGATCGCATAGAACACAGGCCGCTGTACCTCGTGCGCGGCTTCGCGAATCGCTTCCGCGGGTGTTTTCTTGCTCGCCGATCCGTGGCCGTTGTTCAGGCGGCTCATGTGTCGAACAATGTTTTCGACCATGACCACCGCGCCGTCCACCACCATTCCGAAATCAAGCGCGCCCAGAGAAAGAAGATTCGCCGGAATGTGGCTCAAGTCCAGCCAGATCGACGCAAAGAGCAGCGAGAATGGAATCGTCAACGCGACGATGAGAGCAGCACGAACGTTCAGTAGAAACAAGAACAGGATCACGCTGACCAAAATCATGCCTTCCGCCAGGTTGTGCATGACTGTGTGGAGCGTGAAATGGAGGAGGTCGCTGCGGTCGAGCATCGGAACGATCTTCACGCCGGGAGGCAGAAGGCCGTTGTTAAGGTCGTCGACTTTCTTATGAATGGCATCGAGCGTGGGCTGTTCTTCGGCACCCTTGCGCATCAGCACCGCCCCCTGAATGATGTCGGGCTCGTCGATGATGCGGCCGTCCTCCATGTGATTGGCTCGTGCCATGTGCCCCAAGCGGATTTTGGGACCCTGCGTGACTTCGGCGATGTCCTTCACCCGCAGGGCGGTTCCGGTTTGGCTCTTTAGAACGGTGTCCTCGATGTCCCGCACGCGAGTAAACAGGCCAAGTGCGCGGACATTCATCTGCTGCATCCCGACTTCAACGAAGCTGCCGCCAGCGTTGATGTTGTTGTTGGCGAGCTGCTGCTCGACCTGGCCGATGCTTAACCCGTAGGAGACGAGTTTGTTGGGATCGACGCGAACCTGGTACTCGCGCACCGTGCCACCGAAGTCGGAAACATCGACGACATTTGGCACGGACTTGAACTGCTTGAGCAGCACCCAGTCTTCAATCGACCTGAGCTCCATCAGGTCGTATCTCGGATTCGTGCTGCGCAGCGTGTACCAGTAGATTTGGCCCGTCGTGCTCCAATCGGTGCCGATTTGCGGCTGAAGATTTTGACCCGGGGGAAGGTTAACCTGAGTTAACCTCTCTAGCACTTTCTGGCGATTCCAGTCGTTCACCGAGCTGTCGTCGAAAATCATGATCACGTACGACAGGCCAAAAATCGACTCGGACCGCAAGAAGCTCATGTGCGGCATTCCCGACATTTGAATCTCGATAGGGATCGTGACCTGCTGTTCCACCTCTTCCGCAGAGCGCCCCGGCCATTGGGTAATGACGGTCACATAGTTGTCGGCGATATCGGGATAGGCTTCGACTGGCAGGTTGTGGAACGAGATGGCTCCCCAGCCGGCCAGCAGGACGGCGATGGCCAGCACCACAAACTTGTTGTTCAGCGCAAAGTCTACGAGGGCCCGAATCATTTCCTGTCCTGTCCTGTTTGCCGATGTGCCGGCTCAACCGCTCGTGACGGCCGCTGCCTTGGAATGTCCGCCATGAGTCGCACTCGCGAGGCCGGATACGCTTGCTTCAGCTGTTATTGGGCGAGCACGTGGTCCAACACCAGAGCGTTTGTAACTACCTGCTGCCCCGGCTTGAGGCCTGATTTGATTTCCTGCAAATTCGTGTTCTCGGTGAGCACGTCTCCGCTGACCACTTCCACGCGGCGAAACTTCTTGTCGGGCGCCGGGACAAAAACAAAATCGCGATCGTGCATGCGCAGTACAGCTGACGCTGGGACAACGGTGTGCATTTCGACGGCCTGGCCACGGAATGTCGCTTTAGCAAACATGCCGAGCCGCATGATGCCAGGATTTTGTACTTCGATCCGCACTTTGGCAGTGCGAATACTGGGATCGAGAACCGCGCCGAGATTGCTGACCTTGCCCTTGAACGGCCGATCGGGATAGGCGTTCAGGGTGATCTCCGCAGTATCCCCGAGTCGGACGTTCGGCAGGTCATTCTCGTACACGTCGCAGACAATCCAGACCGACGAGATATCGGAAATCGTAAAAGGGCTCGGCGACGAGTACGCTTGCACGGTCGCCGCGTTGGTCACTTGCTGATCGGTAATCACGCCCGATGTAGGCGCAACGATGTCGACGATGCCCCTGGGTTTGTCGGGATCGTTGCCGAGGAGGCGCAAATGTTCGGTCGCGGTTTCGAGGGTGACCTTGGCGTCATCCGAGGCGTCTTGCGCGACCTCGAGATCTTGCTGTGCGATGGCGCCATGGGCATACAGGTCCACCGCGCGATTCAACTGCTTGCGTGCGAGAAGTTCATCGGCTACGGCCTTGCGATAAGCGTCGAAGCCGCCAGCCACATCGTCGCTTCGAATGGTCAGCAACAATTGGCCTTTTTGTACGGTGTCGCCGAGGCGCGCATGAATGGCTACGACGCGTCCAGAGGCGAGCGAGACCACTGGGACGTTGCGAGCAACATCAGGCGTGACCGCCCCCGTAACGATCAACTCGGAAGTTGTGGGACGTTCTACAGCCGCGGTGAGTGGAAACTGCTCAGGATGATCTACCGTGAATAGTGCGGGATCCGCTCCCGGCACAATGTTTGCAGGCGGCGGCGCCTCCGCCGCCGGGTCGGCATGTGCGGTGCAACCCACCATTGCCAAGAGCCCAGGCAAAGCAAGAGCAAAGAGGAAACGGAGCAACGCCGCAGTAGGAAATAACTGTCCAACGCTGCTCCGGTTCATGTCGCGCATGGTCGTCGTCTCGTCTCCCTCGTCGCCTGGACTAGAACTTCACCATGATGGCGTACCGGAAGCTGGGTTCATCTTTCCGCAGATCGGGGCAGAAACCCGCGCTTCCAGCCGCGCATGTGTAGCCAGGAGTTGCGGAGAGGAATGGACCTGGTACGAACGTTGTGTTTCCCACCACAGATCCCGCGCCGGGGTTCGGAACCGTACTGGGAAATAGGTTATCGCCGGGCGTTATCCCACCGCGGCCAGTCCAGTACGGCACGTTCGCGTGGCGATACCCGTACTCCGTTCGGAAAGTGATGTACTGTCTAGGCATCCAGTCAAAGGTGAGCGAAGCATCCCAGGCTTTGTAGGGGTCTCCCGGGTTTTGCGTGAAGTACGGCGATCCTGTAATGGCATCAGCCCCATTGATCGGTGGAAGCAAGGTCAGATAGCGCCCTGGATTGTCCATCACGCCCCCGCCAATGGTGAGGCCGTACGTGTCCTTCTTGAACCACCAGCGGTTGTATACCATCCATCCGGCGAAGGTCTGTTTGCTGCTCGTCGCCGTGTTATGGTGGCAATTCACGTTGTTATTGATGGTTCGACCCTGCGCACTGACGAACGATCCGCTTGCGCCATATTCGCAACCCAGATCGCCGGTAACAGAGAAGGCCATCTTGTCGAGAAATTTCTCAGGATGGTCGTAGTACTTGACCTCAACGCTGTCGTCGGTGTGGATGCGCGAGCGGCCAAAGTGGCCGTCGCCATTCCCCAGCGTATCTTCACCCATGCCGTAGTTGTTGAAGACAAGAGAGAGCCAGGACTTCGGGCGATACAAGATCTGGCCGCCCAGGCCGGGCTTGCTGCCCAATCTGCCGTAGGATTGCCATCCGTTGATGATCCAAGGCTCAATTTTCAATTTGTCCGTGGGGAACCACTGGATTCGCAATCCGTTAAAGAACCAGGGCGTATTGGATGACACGTAGGACGGTTGGTACGTCCAGTTATCGAAGTTGTAGTAACTAAAGAGACCGATGTAGGAAACGAAAATTCCCGCATCAACATTGAGCCCGTGGTTTACATCCCAGTGATAGCCGGCGTTTGCCTCTGAAACGTATTTGTACGCACCACGAAGGTCCCACTGACCACGTCCAGCGCTGGCGTCATTGCGCGGCGTGGTGATGCCGAACATTCCATTCATAGTCAAGATTCGAGCGTTCACATTTTGCCAGTGGAAGTTACCGCCAAAGCTGATTTGCTCCACCTGAAATTCGTTCGAGCGGAAAATTTCAGTGGAGCCACCCATAGTGTCGTCCTTCGGATGGTTGAGATCCTGGATGTAATGGATGTCCATGCGGATCTCTGGAGTGAAGAATTTCGAATCCCAGACCGCGTCTTTGTTGCGCGGGTTGCCATTCAGCCACGTCCAGTCTGCATAAGCAAAGGGAACCGTCGCCTCCGGCTTTTCGGGCTTGGTGGTCGTCTCCGCAACCTGCGCCGGGGCAGCCGGGTTCGCAATCGTAATCGCGGGTGTGGGTTGGGCCAGGGTCGGAGCTGGCGCCATCGCGCGTGCGGATGCTGGTTGCAATTCTGCATTGCCCTTCAACAAAGCCTTGAGTTCTTCGATTTCCGCCTGCATGGTGGCGAGTTGCTTCGCGACCGCGGGTGATATCTCCGGGTCGGGCGTGGCGGCGGTCCCGCTCGGTGCGGGCTTGCTGGCCGCACCTTCGTCGTGGGGCGCTCCGGCGGCTGGCGGTTCATGTAGAGCGGCTACCGTCGACTGACCTCCAGACGCGGCCTGATCCTTCGCTTGAGCCTGACAGCGCGCCCCTGGAGCCGAGACAAGAATCGTTCCCAGGGCAAAAGGCAAAGTTACAGCGGTCAACATCCGATAGAAATGAATTCTCATGGTCATCACGCCCCAATCTCCTGCTGATTTACGTTTGTTGTTGCATCTTGCGGAACCGAAGACTGAAAGTCAGTCGAGCAGAACTCGATGTTCACATCGCGTTCGCGCTCTGGGTAGAGCCAATTACATCCAGAAAGTCATAAAGATCGCGTAAAACAATCGTATAGAATGCGTAAGGCTTCGGAACGTTGCACCTGTATGCAGTGATGAATGCCTATGACGTTGCCGTTGAGCCCTCGGCTGCGCATCCACCGGTCTCTTGGTCCGAGAACAATACAGTGCAGGGCGTGAAGAATCCGTGAAGACCAGGATTCATAATTTGTTTGGGCGGGATAAGCGTTTCTTATGAGGCGAGCGAGCCCTGTGAACGCTGTCTTCCGGAAGAGGACCATACAGATAAAGTTAAGACTCGTGGAGCGCTCGTCAGCGGAGAGGGGCGGAGTATTCCTGAGACGGATCGCAGAGCCGGTACCCGACCCAGGGTTCGGTCAGCAGGTACTTCGGCCGCGAGGGATTTTCTTCAATCTTTTTTCGCAGTGCTTTCACGTAAGAGCGCAGATAGTCAAGCTCGGTGCCATACTCCGGTCCCCAGATCGAACGCAACAGCTGGGCGTGAGTGACGAGGGTCCCCTGATGCCTCATCAAGAGCGCCAGCAGGTGGAACTCGGTCGGAGTGAGATGGATGAATTCACCATCGCGGTAGAGCAAACGGCGTTTGACGTCGAGTTCAAGATCGCCCACCCGGAGAACAAGCGATTCGAGCGTATCTTCAGCGTGCAGCCTGCGCGATACAGCCCGCAGGCGCGCCACCAGTTCGCGAAAGCGGACAGGTTTGGTGAGGTAGTCGTCCGCACCCGCCTCGAGAGCCCTCACCATATCATTCTCCGCATCGCGCACAGTGACCATGACAATCCCAATCTTAGGCAAGAGCGACCGGACCTCGCGGCAGGTCTCCACTCCTCCGACTCCCGGCATGTTCATGTCGAGCAGCACCAGATCAAATGGGCGTTGCGCTAGGATCGCGATTGCATCTTCACCACTAGGGGCCTCTTCGACCGCAAATCCGCTGGCTGCCAGCGATGTCCGCAACACTCTTCGGAACGACGGCTCATCGTCAACGAGCAAAGCACTCAGCTGTTCAGTAGACATAGCGAAACGATCCTCAGAGAGCAGATAGCGCGAGAGGCAGCGTGAGACGGAAGGCGGTATCCTCGCCGGTTGTGGCCGTTCGCTCCTCGAGTTCCAGGCAGCCTCCGTGGGCCTGAAGAATTTTGTGCGCGAAATACAAACCCAAACCGGAACCCGGAGCCAGACGCCGCGCTTCCCCTCCGCGATAGAAGCGCTCAAAAATCCGCGTCCGTTCATCCGCACGAATTGGAAGCCCGCTGTTCAGCACGCGCACGGCTGCCTTCTCGTTTTGCCGTTCCAGACTCACCTTGACCGCCGAACCCGGCGGCGAATATTTGCAGGCATTGTCCAGCATCTGCCGGAGCGCAAGTTGGAGTAGGTCGCTATCCGCCAGCACTTCAGTCGCACGGGTTTCCTTGGTGACAAAGAAACGCCGGTCAGTGCACTCCCGGGAGTACTGGTCCACCAAGTTCACCACTAATTCAGCGATGTCGGTCCGATCGAGTCGTGGCTTCACGTCTTCACTATCCAACCGGCTCGTTCCGAGCACGCGGGAGGTTAGTCCGCCCAAGCGGGCAGCCTCTGTTTCTATGATCTCAGCGAGTTCCGACTGATCGGAGCAGAGCGGGCCAACCTCCCGTAGACCTCCGGCAGCGGTGAGAATCGTAGCAAGGGGAGTTTTGAATTCGTGGGCGAGAGCATCCAGAACGGCCCCACGAAATAACTCCGCCTGGGCGGCTGCTGCGGCTTGGCTTGCGTGGCGGAAGGTGCGCGTTCTTTCCAGCATGGCAGCGGCCAGCGCTGAAAGCGGTCCGGCCGTTAGTTCCGGGTCGAGCAGACCTTCGAAGCTAATCGCCCCAATTGGATTTCCCCCGGCATGTAAACATCGAATTAGTATCCCGGAACCTACATCGTTATCTTCGCCGGAGGAGTGTGCGGCCCTGGTCTGCTCAGCGAAGCCATTGGGTTGATCGCCCGCGCAGTGGACTTCTCCCGTGGCAGCATCGAACAGGCAAACCGCCTGAAGACCAAAAACATCCTGAAATAGTTTGGTCGACGTAGAGTAGGTCGTTGTTTCGGGATTCAGGGCGAGGAGTTTTTGCGCGAGCTGGTACAGTCGATCCACCTGACGCCGCTGACCATCCGAGATCGCTGCCTCCTTGCGCACCCGGGTGGTGAGTCGGGTAATAACAAGACCCGTGGTCAAGAACGAAATCAGCGCCAGAATGTCCAGTGGATTCGTAACCTCGAAAGAAAAGAGCGGAGCTGTAAAGAAGAAATCCAGACAGAGAACTGCAACCACCGAGACTACAGCGGATGACGCGAAACTTCCGGCCAGGGATTGCAGCACGATTACGATCAGGTAGATGAAACCAGTAACACTAAAATTGAGCTGAAGACGATAACAGACGAAAGTGATCAGGCCGATTAGAACACAGCCGACTGCAGTGCGAATGAGGAAGGGCCAGATTCTGTAGATTTGTCTCATGTGCTGCTCGTGTCTTCACTACTAGCTTTCTTGCGATCCTAGCCCTCTAATCACGGCGCCTGACTGCGTAGCTGCCGTTACCTTCGAAAATGAAACATGGCCGATCCGCCCCAAGACTTTCTATGCGACATCGCAGAGCGCAAGAATTAATCCTTATTGTTCTACAGACTTGGATCGGGTTCGAACGATGCGCAGACAGTAAAGGCAGGCGTGAATCGAGTCCAATTCATATTTCTTATTGCCCCCATCAGACTCTCCAATACGCCCGTCGTGAGTTAGACAGTGTCTAAACCAGGCGCTTCGCGCCCCCAGCTTGGGGCGAGGGGGAGGTTCCTGGGTATCGCAGAAGGTCGCTTCTGGCGGTATCGTGCGAGTGAACTCGATGACTGGCTTCGTGTAAAATCAAACGGCCGAATCGCTCGCGTGGCAGGAGAGCTTGGGCCCCGCAAACAGCAGAATCACGCTGGATTTTACACGCCCGGGCTGATGCCAACCAAGCGCCAGGCCCAAGGCCGCGTGGTAAAATCTTTATTGGCCCCATGCTGGCAATGTCGGTTGCTGCAAGTGCTTGAAAAAAATGTAGGCGCGTAGCTCAGTTGGTTAGAGCGCTACCTTGACACGGTAGAGGTCAGGAGTTCGAGTCTCCTCGTGCCTACCATTTCTTTTTCCAGTGTTCATGGGCTTTTCGGCCCTTCCCACCGCTCTTGAGCAGCCTGACTTCATAGCATCAGCACCCGTTCAGCACCCGTTATTGCACGGCAACCGTTTTCGGCATGATCCGTTCCAGCATCGA
>OBLW0100000712.1_pt1 | contig 28494 bp, 22 predicted proteins | sample 1520161 | NCBI WGS metagenome assembly OBLW01 (sample SAMEA3539309, study PRJEB22396) | soil metagenome | biome: tundra; feature: field; material: soil | place: USA | collected 2010-05 | depth 0.15 m
GACCGGCCCTGAGTTCTTCCAGGGCAAAGGCTTCGAGGGCGCGGCGCGACAGGTCGTCCGTAGAGGTCACGCTGCCGACCAGTTCATCGGGAATCTGAAAGGTGACCTCCATAAAACCACCCTAGCCTGTGGGCGAAGTGGAGTCAAGCGATGTTGTCGTCAATCCAGCGCTTCACGCGAGCAGGGCCTTGACCACCTCGGCTTTTTCGACGCCCGTCAGCTTCACGTCGAGGCCCTGATACTTGTAGCTGAAACGCTCGTGGTCGATGCCGAAGAGGTGCAGGATGGTGGCTTGGAAATCGCGCACGTGGACAGGGTCGTGGGTGATGTTATAGCTGAAGTCGTCGGTCTCTCCGTGGACCACGCCGCCCTTGATGCCGCCGCCGGCCATCCATAGGCAGAAACAGCGCGGGTGGTGGTCCCGGCCGTAATCCGTCTTAGTGAGCTTGCCCTGGCAATAGATGGTGCGGCCGAATTCGCCGGCCAGAATCACCAGGGTGTCGTCCAGCATGGACCGCTGTTTGAGGTCCGTCACCAAGGCCCAGCAGGCCTGGTCGATTTCCTTGCACTGGGCGGCAAGCACCTCGGGCAGGCTGCCGTGGACGTCCCAGCCACGGTGGTAGACCTGGACGAAGCGCACGCCGCGCTCGGCCAGACGGCGCGCCATGAGGCAGGTCTGGGCGAAGCAGCCCGGCTTGTTGCGCGCGTCCTCGCCATAAAGGCTCCAGGTGCTTTCCGGCTCCTTGCCGGTGTCGGTCAGCTCGGGCACGGAAGCTTGCATTCGGAACGCCATCTCGTACTGGGCGATGCGGGTGCGGGTTTCGGGGTCGCCCAGGCGTTGGAACTGCACCCGGTTCATTTCGGCAAGGGAATCCAGCATGCGGCGGCGCACCTCCGTGGGCACGCCTTCGGGGTTGTTGATGAAGAGCACGGGGTCATCCGCGTTGCGCAGGCTCACGCCGGCATACTGGCCGGAGAGGAAGCCGGCGCTCCAAAGGCGGGCGGAGATGGCCTGTACGTTGGCCTTGGGGTGGTAGTGTTTGGCCTGCAGGACGACAAAGGTGGGCAAGTCTTGATTCAGGCTGCCAAGGCCATAGCTCAGCCAGGAGCCGATGCAGGGCCGCCCGGCCACCATCTGGCCGGTTTGGAAAAAGGTGATGGCGGGCTCGTGGTTGATGGCTTCGGTGTGCATGGAGCGGACGATGGCGATGTCGTCCACCATGCGGGCGGTGTAGGGCAGAATCTCGGAGACCCAGGCGCCGGAATTACCGTGCTGCGCGAACTCAAAGATAGAGGGCGCGACGGGGAAGCGGGTCTGGCCGCTGGTCATGGTGGTCAGGCGCTGGCCGTTGCGGATGGATTCGGGGAGGTCCTTGTCGAACAGCTCCTTCATCTTCGGCTTGTAGTCGAAGGTTTCCATCTGCGGGGGCGCGCCTACCAGGTGGAGGTAGATGCAGCGCTTGGCCTTGGGCGGAAAATGGGGCAGGCCGGGGAAACCGCCGACCGCATCCGCGGCGCGCGTCTCTTGCGGCAGAAGGGAAGCGAGGGCCAGTGCGCCGATACCCTGAGCGGCCCGGGAGAAAAAGCGGCGGCGGGTTTCTTCGACGGCCATCTCACGTGCGAGCGGGTCGAGCGCGTGACGGCCAGGCGGGGCCGCGCGCCGCGACTCGCGGTCGAGCCGCAGGGCCTCGCGGCGGTAATGGCCCTCGTCGTCCGGCAGCAGGATGGATCTCGGACCGGTCATTTGTTGAGCACCTCGTCGAGATTGAACAACTGGCTGGCAAGCATGCCGAGGGCGGAAAGTTCGGCCGGGGCGAGCGCGGGGTCGGGCTTGCGCTCTCCGTCGTCCAGGAACTTGCGGGCGTCCTCGAGGTGGGCGCCGTAGTAGCGCTCGAAATCGGCGTAGGCGCGGCGGGCGATGAGCCGCTCGTTTACGGCCAGGGGCCGGGCCAGCACGCGGTCCGAGATGTAGTCGAGGCGGGCGTCGAAGCCAGCCGTGTTTTCCATGGCCGTCTCGGCGAGGCGCCGCGCGGCTTCCACAAACTGGACGTCGTTCATGGTGGCGAGAGCCTGTAACGGCGTATCGGTGCGCTCGCGCCTGACCACGCAGGATTCGCGCGTGGGGCCGTTGAAAACCTCCATGGAGGCGGGCGGCGCGGCGCGCTTCCAGAACGTGTAGAGGGAGCGACGGTAGAGGCCGCTGCCGGCGTCGGCTTTGTAGAAACGCGTGTTGGAGCCGTCCATGGCAACGGCGTCCCAGATGCCATCGGGCTGATAGGGCCTGACGCTCGGGCCGCCGGTCTGCGGGGCCAACAGGCCGCTGGCGGCCAGAACGTAGTCGCGGAGCATCTCCGCATCCATGCGGAAGCGCGGGCCGCGGCTGAGCAGCCGGTTCTCGGGGTCCTTGGCAAGCTTGTCAGAGGTGGTCAGGGCCATCTGGCGGTAGACGGCGGAGGTCAGTATCTGGCGATAGAAGCGCTTCACGTCCCAGCCGCTTTCCTGGAAATCGACCGCCAGCCAGTCCAGCAGTTGGGGATGCGAGGGCGGATCTCCCTGGCTCCCGAAATCCTCGGCGGTCTTCACCAGGCCCACGCCGAAAACCTCCTGCCACATGCGGTTGACGGCCACGCGCGCGGTGAGCGGCTGGTCCTCGCTGAAAAGCCAGCGGGCGAAGCCCAGGCGGTTGCGCGGCAGGGCGGAGGCCATGGGAGGCAGCGCCTGGGGCGTGTTGGCCTCAACCCGATCCCGCTTCTGGTCGTAGGCGCCGCGGTAAAGAACGTATGCGAAAGGCTTCTGATCCGTGCGTTCTTGCATCACTAGCGTGACGTTGCTGCGGTGGGCGATGTCGCGAAGATCCAGATTTAACTTTTGTTGTTCGGCGGCCAGGTTGCGGTACGGTTCATAAGATCGGGTAAGGAACCAGAGCAGCAGGCTGCTACGCTCCTCGGGAGTCAGGCCCTCGGTGGGCTTGGCTAGGGCGGCGGCTGTCTCGGGCCAGGCGCTCAGCAGGCGGGCCTCGGCCTCGGTGAGGACGCGGTGGAAGAGCCGGAAATCGGAGATGGCGCCGCCGGCGAGCGACCGTCCCAGCATGACGCCGTCTTCGGTTGCGATGGAACCGTTGAGCCGCGCGTTGCGGGCGCCCAGACCCTGCGGAACCACAGCGCGGCCATTCAGGTAAAGCATCAGGCCGGACTGATTGCGGGAGCCGTCATAGGTGGCGGCCAGGTGATTCCACGTGCCGGGTTGGAGCAGGCCGGCCTCGGCGGCGCGGATTTCGATGGCTGCGCCGTTGTCTCCGATGAGCCGGAAGCCGATCTGCCGGGAGGTGATATCGGCCACCCAGCCGCGGTTTCGGTCGGCGGTATTCTGCTGGCCGGCGATGGTGTAGTTCTGCTCCTTCTGGGGATACAGGAAACGGATGCCGATGGAGAAGGGCTTATCGGCGTCGGCCTTGGGAACCTGGGCGATGGTTTGGCCGCCGGCCTTTTCGAACTGTAGCGGCGCCGCAAGGTCGGCCACGAAGGCGTCTTCGGCGGCTTCGATGGGCTGCGCCTTGGGTTCCGGACGCCGCTCGCGGAGCCACTGTTCGAAGGGCGCCGGGGCGGTTGCGCGAACCTGTTCCATCTCCACCCGGACGGCCGCCAGCCGGGCGTTCTTCTGTTCCCAGGCCGGGCGGTCGGCGGCGCTGGGGACTAACAGAATGGGCGGCGTGTCGGAAAGATTCTCGTCCATGATCTTCTGGGTGGTATTCCGGAAGAACGCGCCCAGCGAATAGAAGTCCTTCTGCAAGATCGGATCGAACTTGTGGTCGTGGCAGGTGGCGCAGCCCGCCGTCAAGCCGAGCCAGACGGCGCTTACCGTGTCGGCGCGGTCCTTGGCGTAGATCTCGGCGTATTCGTCCTCGATGATGCCGGCTTCGTTGGTGGTGACGCCGCAGCGCAGAAAGCCGGTGGCGATGCGCTGATCGAGCGTCGGATTGGGCAGCAGGTCGCCGGCCAGTTGCTCGATGGTGAACTGGTCGAAGGGGAGGTTGCGATTGAAAGCGGCGATCACCCAATCGCGGTAAGGCCAGATTTCGCGGTAGTTGTCGAAGTGGAGGCCGTTGGTGTCGCCGTAGCGGGCGGCATCCAACCAGTACCGTGCGCGGTGCTCACCGTAGTGCGGGGACGCCAGGTAGCGGTCCACCATCCGCTCATAGGCGTTGGGGGAGGCGTCCTGGAGGAAGGTTTCCACTTCGGCCGGCGTGGGCGGCAGGCCGGTGGCGTCGAGGGCGACGCGGCGGATCAGGGCGCGGCGGTTTTCCGCGGGGGCGGGGGCCATGCCCTTTTCTTCGAGCTTCGCCAGGATGAAGCGGTCGATGGGGTTGCGGACCCAGGCAACGTCCTTGACGGCCGGAGGCTTAGGCTTGACCGGGGGCTGGAAGGCCCACTGTTCCTTCCAGGTAGCGCCTTCGTCGATCCAGCGTTTCAGGAGCGCGATTTGCGCCGCCGTGAGCTGCTTGTGGGCTTCCGGCGGAGGCATGCGGAAGTCGATGTCCGGCGAGCTGATGCGCTGGTAGAGCAGGCTGGCGGCCGACTTGCCGGGCACGATGGGGGCCCCGTTGGGACGGACTTCGAGGGCCGTTTCCCGCCGGTCGAGCCGCAGGCCGGCTTGGCGCGCGTCGCCGTCGGGGCCGTGGCACTGGAAGCAGTTGTCGGAAAGGATAGGACGAACTTCACGCTGAAAATCGACTGCCGGCGCGGCCTGCGCCAGCAAAAGGCGCGTCACACACAGCGCCATGAACCCGGCCACGGTCCCCAGCGCTACGGCTCGACTCCGGCGATTCACCAAAGTCACCCTCCTCAGAACGATATTGCCATAGTATAACGGACGCAGAGGTGCGCCGCCGGCGCCGTGGTCACCGCCGCCTCACCGCCGCCTCCGCCGTTCGGCGGCGCGGACGCCGGCTTCGTCCATGCCAAAGTAATGCGCCACCTCATGCCAGACGGTGTCCTCCACCAGCCGCGCCAGGTGCGCGGGGTCGCGGGCCAGGCGCTCGTGCGGGCCTTGGAAGATGGTGATGCGGTCGGGCAGGGTGAACGAATCGAAAACGCTGCGGGCGGTCAGGGGCCGGCCTTCGTAGAGACCTAACAACGTGCTGCCGCGTGGAACGCGCCCGCGGGCGAGTTGCTGGGGCGAAGGCTCGGGGTCCACCAACAGGGCGATGTTCTGCATGCGCTTGCGGAAACGCGCCGGAATACGGGCGTATGCGGCGTTTACCAGGTGGTCGAACTCGTCCGGGCTCATCGCACTTGTTATTCTACTTACTTGGCGGAAGACAATCGGAAACGCGTGGTGGTGGCTATCGACGGTCCGGCGGGTGCGGGCAAGAGCACCATCGCGCGCCGCCTGGCGGAGCGGCTGGGGTTCACCTACATCGATACCGGCGCGATGTACCGCGCGGTGGCGTGGTGGGCACTGCGCCAGAAGGTCGATCCGGGAGATATGCACCGCATGGAGCAACTTGCCATGGCAGCGGAAATCACGCTGGCGCCGGGGCGTATCCAGTTGAACGGCGAGGACGTCACGGAAGCCATTCGCGAGCCGGAGGTTACCAGCGGCGCTTCCAAAGTGGCCGTGATTCCGGGCGTGCGCCGCGCCATGGTGGCCAAGCAGCGCGTCATGGGCGAGCGCTCGAGCGTGGTGATGGAGGGGCGCGACATCGGCACGGTGGTCTTCCCGCAGGCCGAGGTGAAAATTTTCCTCGACGCCAACCCCCACGAGCGCGTGCGGCGGCGGTTCGAGGAGGGGCGCGCCAAGGGCGAAACCATCTCGAAGGAAGCGCTGGCGGCGCAGCTTGCGGAGCGCGACCAGCGTGACAGTACGCGGGCCGAGGCGCCGCTGACGCAGGCGCCCGACGCGGTGTACCTGGACTCCACCGGCCTGAGCATCGACGAAGTGGAAGAGGCCATTCTGCGGATCGTGCGCGCCCGCGTTACCAACGGGAAGGAGTTCCATTGAAAGATTTGCTGGTGATGAAGTTCGGCGGCACGAGCGTGGGCTCGGCCGCGCGGATGCGTGTGGCAGCGCGGTTGGCGGCCGACGAGCGGGCCCGGCGGCCGGTGGCGATGGTGGTCTCGGCCATGTCCAAGATCACCGACCTGCTGCTCGACGCCATGCGCCACGCCGAAGCGGGCGATCGGGCGGGCCTGGAGACGGACATGGCGGCGTTGCGCTCGCGCCACGAAGACGCCTGCCGCGAATTGCTGCCAGAGACGCGGCATGCCGCTGTAATGGCGGAAATTCACAAGCTGATTGCGGAGTTCGAGCGCATCGCCGGCGGAATGGCCCTGCTCAATATGCGGCCTCCTCGGTCGGTGGATGAAGCGGTCGCCACCGGCGAGCGGCTTTCGGCGCTGCTGGTGGCGGAATACCTGAATTCGGAGGGCGTGCCTGCCGCGGCGGTGGACGCAGCCGGCGTGATTGTCACGGATGCCGTCTTCGGCAACGCCTCGCCGTTGATGGCGCCCACACGCGAGAAGGCCCGGCAGTTCGTGCTGCCACTGCTGAAAAAAGGCGTGCTGCCGGTGATTACGGGGTTCAACGGGGCCACGGCCGACGGACGGCCCACCACGCTGGGACGCGGCGGCTCGGATTTCTCAGCGTCCATTCTGGCGGCCGCGCTGGACGCTTCCGAATTGTGGATCTGGACCGATGTGGACGGCATCATGAGCGCCGACCCGAAGCTGGCGCCGGACGCCGTGGTGCTCGACGAGATCACCTACGCGGAAGCCGCCGAGCTGGCCTATAACGGCGCCAAGGTGCTGCACGCCAGAACGCTGGCGCCGCTGGTCGAGAAGGGGATCCCGGTTTGGAGCAAGAACAGCTTCGCGCCGGAGAAGCCGGGGACGAAGATCGTGCCGGCCAGTTCGGCGGCCACGGGCGCGCGCGCGGTCACGTCCATGGCCAAGGTGGCGCTTGTGTCGCTGGAACCCTCCAGCCCGGAACTGAGCGGCGTGCAGATCATGGCGCGGTCGCTCGACGCCCTGGCGCGCGTGAACGTGGAGGTGCTGGAGCTTTCCAGTTCGGGCTACCGCGGGAACTTCTGCTTCCTGGTGCGCGAGGAAGAGCTGGAGCGCGCGGAGGAGGCCCTCGAGGCCGCGCTGGCGCTGGAGTTGGCGCACGGCTACGTGCGGCGTCCGCATGTGGACGCCAACGTCGGCCTGCTGGCAGTGGTTGGCGAAGGGATGCAAGGCAAGCCGGGCCTCGCGGGACGCGTATTCACGGCCATCTCGAACGTGCAGGTGAACATCATCGCCATCGCGCAAGGGGCCAGCGAGCTGACCATCGCCATGGTGGTGCGGCGGGACGGGTTGGAAAAGGCCGTGCGCGCGGTGCACGCGGCTTGCGGTTTGGGACGGGGGTAGGCCAAGTGGCTACGAATGCTGGTGGCCTTGATGCTCCTCGGCGTTGATGGCGCAGCCGTTCTCCGAGATGGCGCAGCCGATGTGCTCGAATTGCACGGTGGTGTGGCCGATCCGGAACCGGCCGGCAAGCATGGCATTTAGCTGGTGCAGGATGCCGTCGCTCTTCGACGGGGGCACGTCGTCGATCAGTACGTGGCAACTCAACGCGCGGGTACTCGATCCCAGGCACCAGATGTGTAGATCGTGTACGTCCAGCACGCCATCGACGGCCCGCATGGAGCTGGTGACGTCTTGCAACCGCAGGCCGCTCGGCAACCCTTCGAGCAGAATGTTGAGCGCCTCGCGGATGATGCCCCAGGCGGTGCAGACAATCAGAATTCCGATCAGGATGGAGAGCACGGGATCCACCTGGTCCCATCCGGTGTAGCGGATGACGATCGCGCCGGCGATGATGGCGGCAGCGCCGAGCGCATCTCCGAACATGTGAAGGAACGCTCCACGGATGTTGATATCGTGGCGGCTGGCCTGTCGCAAGACCCACGTGATGCCGCCATTGAGGAGTAACCCGAGTGCGGCGATGCCCATCATGATTTCTGTTTGGACGGGTCGCGGGCTGCGCAGGCGGACTACGCTTTCATACAGGATCCAGCCCGAAAGAAGCACCAGCGTGAGCGCGTTGATGAAAGCGGTCAGCACGCCCGCGCGATGGTAGCCGTAGGTCTTGGTTTCGTCGGCGGGCTTGGATTGCAGGTAAACGCCGAACCAGGCGAGAAGCAGCGCCAGGCCATCCGTAAAGTTATGACCGGCGTCGGAAATCAGGGCCAGCGAGTGCGCCTGGAACCCAGCGAAGACTTCCACCGCCACGAACGCAAATGTAGCCGCCAGGGACCATTTCAATACGTTCCCGGTGGCGCGGCCATGATCGTGCGAGTGCAAGAGGACCCCTCACTACTATTTTAACCGTAAGGCGGGGGCCGGACGGAAGTTGCGGCGCGTACCGCCGAAACCGTATCATTACTTAGCAGTACGCCGCTTTTCCGCAGTTCTTCCTCAGGGGGTCGAATGCTCGAGTTTTTTCGCAGACTTTTTTCGACCGATTTTTTCATGCCGCACGGGATGTGCTTCGCCTGGGATCCTGGAGTGCTGTGGCTCAACGTCATCTCGGATTCCCTGATTGCTGCGTCTTATTACGCCATTCCGTTTCTGCTGTTCTATTTTGTGAGGAAACGCCGCGACGTTGCATTCAACCCCATCTTCATGGCGTTCGGCGCTTTCATTCTGGCGTGCGGGACCACTCACCTTTTGGGAGCGATTACCGTATGGACGCCGGCCTACCGGCTGGATGGGCTGATAAAGGCGGTCACCGCAGCGGCGTCCGCCGCAACCTTCCTGATGCTGATTCCCATGATGCCGGGGTTGGTCAAGCTCCCCAGTCCGGCCGAGATGGAGAAGGAAATCGGTGAGAGGCGCGCGGCCGAGGACGAAGTCCGCAAGATGAACGCCGAGCTCGAACGGCGCGTCGCCGCACGGACCGCCGAGTTGGCGGAAAGCGTCGCCATGCAGAAGCGCGCCGCCGATTCACTGAGGTTGGCGAACGACGACCTCCAGCGCGAAATGCAACGCCGCCACGACGTGGAAGACCAGTTGATCCAGGCGCAGAAAATGGAAGCCGTGGGCAGGCTGGCCGGCGGAGTGGCGCATGACTTCAACAACCTGCTCACCGCTATCCTGGGCTACAACGAGCTGCTCCGTGGTCAGGTAGAGCAAGACCCGGACGCGCTGGAGTACGCGGCAGAGGTGCGGCGGGCGGCCGAACGCGCATCGGACCTTACCAACCGACTGCTGGCCTTTAGCCGGCGGCAGCCGGCGGCGCCGCAGGTGGTGGACCTGAACCAGGTGGTACGGCAGATCGACAAGATGCTGCGCCGGATCATCGGCGAAGACATCGATCTGCAGGTGCGTCTGGCGCCGGATCTCTGGACGGTCATGGTGGACCCGGCGCACATGGATCAGGTGGTCATGAACCTGGCGGTGAACTCGCGCGACGCCATGCCTCAAGGCGGAAAGTTGACCATCGAAACCGCCAACGTGCAACTCACGGAGGAGTACGTCACCACCCACCTTGGCGCACGGCCCGGACAATACGTCATGATGGCGGTAAGCGATACCGGAATCGGGATGGATGCGGCCACCCAGGCGCGGGTTTTCGAGCCGTTTTACACCACCAAGGAGCAAGGAAAGGGCACGGGGCTGGGCCTTTCCATCGTTTACGGGATCGTCAAGCAGAACGCCGGCGGCATCATGGTGTACAGCGAGCTCTCGCACGGCACGGTATTCAAGATCTACATCCCGGCGGTCGAGGCGCCCGTTTCAGCCGGGCCCGCGGATTTCGAGGACCGGGAAGCGGGGCCGCCCAAGGCTGCCATTCTCCTGGTGGAAGATGAAGACCAGGTGCGCAAGCTGGCGCGGGCATTTTTGGAGCGCCGGGGCTACCGCGTCGTCGAAGCCGCTTCGGGGCCAGAAGCTCTGAAAATGTTGCAGGATTATGCCGGGCACATCGATCTCCTGCTGACCGACATGGTGATGCCGCAGATGAACGGCGCGGCGCTGGCGGAGCGTGTGAGGACCTTGCGTCCGGAAATCCGCATCCTATTCATGTCCGGTTACACCGAGGGCGGCGTGGAGAGCCATGGCCTGTTGGCCGGCGAGTCGCTATTCCTTCAGAAGCCGTTCTCGGCGAGCACGCTGGACCAAAAGGTCCGCGAAGCGCTGCGGGGGTAGAAGGCAGACGGGCCCACGAAGGCGGTGGGCGCCCCGGTCCGCCCCACTGGGCCGCTACCGCGCGTCCAGCCAGTAGGGCATCAGGCGCAGGTAACCGCCTTTCATCCAGGCGTGGAAGGGCACGCCGCCGAAGACGCTTGCCAGTCTTGCCTCCAGCAAGTCCTCCGTGGAGGATCGCCTCAGGAGCATGTCCAGAATGCTCGTGGGTTCGGGGTACATCTCGACCGCCACTTGTTGACCCGCCGGAATGCCGGCCTTCTTCTTCACCAGGTCCACGGCGGCGTCCAGACCGCCCAACCGATCCACCAGCCCACGCACGACGGCTTGCGATCCCAGCCAGACGCGGCCTTGCGCCAGCGGCTCGATGTCGTCGAATCCGCGATGCCGGGCGGCGGCGACCTTGGACACGAAATCGTGGTAGCTCTCGTCGATGCCCTGGCGCAAGATAGCGCGTTCCTCCGGCAAGAGCGGCGTGTAATCGGAATCGATGCCCGCGTGCTTGCCACGCTCGATCGAGTTCTTGGTGACGCCGAGCTTCTGGTACAGGCCGTGCAGGTTAGGCTTCCCGTATACCACGCCGATCGACCCGGTGAGCGTACCGGGATACGCCACAATGGGGTCGCCGGTCATGGCCATGTAGTAACCTCCCGACGCCGCCATGTCGGACATGGAGATTACCGTCGGCTTCTTCTTGCTCAGCAGGTTCATCTGGCGCCAGATCTCGTCCGACGCCGTCACCTCACCGCCCGGCGAATCGATGCGCACGATTGCGCCTTTGATGCCGGAATCGTTGGCGACGCGGCTCAGCACTTTGTCGAACCCGTACGACGTGAGCGTGGCTTCGCCGGACCCGGTGTCGCTGGGATCGCCGCGTACAATGTCGCCCTCGCCCACCACCAGCGCGATCCGGCTCTTGCCCTGCAAGCCCACCGAGGCCGCCGGCACGCCGGCGTACGCTCCGATGGAGACTTTCTTCGGCGCGCCGCCCAGGGGGATGGAAATCATGGTCCACACTTCGTCCTCAAAGCGCAGCTCGTCCACCAGGCCGGCCTGGAGCGCCTGGGTAGCCGTGAAGGGGCCGCGGTCGATGATATCGCGCACCTCCTCGGGCGTCTTCTTGCGCGCCGCGGCGATGCGCGCCACCAGGTTGCCGTAGAGGTCGTCCAGCACGCTGTTCAACACTTCGCGCGTCTCCGGACTCATGTCGGCGCGAGTGAACATGTCGCCGAAATCCTTGTACTTGCCGGCGTGCTCCACCTCCACGCTGACGCCGATCTTGTCGAGCGTATTCTTGAACGACAGGGACTCGGCGACCAAGCCCTTGAGCATGAGCGGTTCCGCCGGGCCGAGATAGATGCGGTCGGCCGCCAGCGCCACGTAGTACTCGCGCGTGCCCGGGTTGCGCAAGTAGGCGAAAACCGGCTTGCCGGACTTGCGAAACTGTTCCAGGTCCGCGCGCAATTCTTCCAGCCTTCCCCACCCGACGGAAAGGTCCTCGGGCTCCAGCATGATCGCCTTGATCCGGGGATCTACAGCCGCCTTGCGAAGCGCCATCCAGACGTTTGCGATGGTCACGCCCCCGCCGGCCGGGCCGAAAATGGCGGGCAGCTCCAGGGGAGGCTTTTCCGGGATATTGCCTTGCAGGCGTAGCGCCAGCACGGAATTGTCCGCGATGGTCTGTGGCCTGCCTTCAAACCGCAGCAACAGGAAAGCCAACAGTCCCATCCCGAGGAACACCAACGCGATGCCCGCAAGCAGGCCAAGCAGAAACTTCGCCATATGTACTCCGAAAGTAGCACACCAGGGGCCAAGCGCCGGCCACGTCGAACGTGTGTCCGAGCCCAATCGCACGGCTAATCTTTCGATTTCGCCGGCCTCCGCCCAGGCTGCCACAGGCCGTCTGGCTGGAGGTGGCCGGTAGCCTTGCGGCGAATCTTTTAATTACGGCCCCCAATGGGGGAAAAGGGGGGGGATAATCAAGAATTCCGCGTGACCATGCAGCCCTTAGAGCAGTTGTGAGACCAACGAAACCGAACGCCGGTCCTGATGGTGAGCGGCGCAATCGTTCTGATAATTGCCGTTGTGGATTGGTGGACGAAACCATACGTCTCGCTGGGCTTCCTCTACTTGTTTCCCATCATGCTGGCCGCGGCGTTCCTGCCACGGTGGTTTCTGGCGCTGCTCGGCGCCGCCTGCGCGGCCCTTGCCGAGGTCTTCAGCTCGCTCAACGAGTCATTTGTTCGTCTGGGCTTTGAAACCCTGGCGCTGGCCGGCTGTGGGCTCTTCGTGGGGGAACTGGTGCGCAATCGCCGCCTGAGCCTGGAGGCGCAGGAAAGATTAAAGGCGTTGGTCGAGACCAGCCCCGCGGCGATCGTGACCGTCGACGAGCGCGGGTTCATCGAGCTCGCCAATCGCGCCGCCGTCGACTTGATGGCTCCGAGGGACGGAAACTTGCTTGGCGATCCCATCTCTGCGTTTCTCCCCGAACTGCACCACGCGCTGCGGTGGGAAGAAGCGCCGCAGTTCCGGGCGTCGATGCAATGCCAGGGTCACCGGGGCAACGGTGAAACCTTTACCGCCGACGTGTGGTTCTCCACCTACAAGGAGGGACCGGCGCCCAAGCTGGCTGCGATCATAGCGGACGTCGGCGAAGAGGAGGCGATAGCTCCGCAGGGAACCGTGCCGAACTCCTCGATTTCGCCTTCGCCAGGGCATCGGGAACGAGCCTCGCTGAACGGCAGAGAGACCGAAGTCCTGCGGCTGTTGGTGCAAGGCTTGGCGAACAAGGAAATCGCAGCCCGAATGGATATCTCGGAAAGCGCGGTCAAGAACACGATTCAGCAGTTATTCGCCAAGACAGGCGTCCGCACCCGCAGTCAGCTTGTTCGAGTCGCGCTCGAACAGTACCGAAACGTGCTATAGCTCGGCGCCCGCCGAACGATTATCGAAAGACCGCGCGTCCAACGAAAGATGAGTAGCGTCCTCTAACTGGATTGCGTTAGAACAGAAGTGCAATTCCCAAGTGTTTCTCTGGCGGTCCCTCTATCACTATGTCGCCGTGGGCCGGGAGGTGATTCCATGAGTCGTTCTTTTTTCCTCGAAGCAAGTTTGTGTGCGTGCATGATTCTCTCAACCGCCGCATGTGGCAGGAGGGTCAGAGCCGCTTCCGATCGGGACACCGATACCGGGCCCCACCCGGCGGTGGTCCAACCGGACCTGGATACCGCCAACTTCGCAGTGGAGCATCCGGAGCAGTTTCCACTGGCGACAGCCGGCGTATACGTGGCCGCGCCGGAACTGAATGTGACCGGGGTAGTCAGCCCCGACGTGTCGCGGCAGGTTCCCGTGCCGTCGCTGGCCTCGGGCCGCGTGGTGGAGATCGATGCGCGGCTGGGAGACGAGGTGCAGAAGGGGCAGCTTCTCTTCAAGGTCAGAAGCCAGGACATCGCGGGCGCGTTTTCGGACTACCGCCAAGCCGTCAAGAACGAGGAGTTGGCCAAGATCCAACTCGACCGCGCCAACATCCTGTTCGAACATGGGGCGGTTCCCAAGAGCGCTCAGGAAGTAGCTCAGACTGCCGAGGATGACGCCCTTGTGGTTCTGGAGACGGCCAAAGAACATCTCCAGGTGCTTGGGTCCGACCCAGACCATCCGGGCGCAACCGTCGATGTGTCCGCGCCGGTTTCAGGGGTGATCACCGATCAACAAATCACGAATTCCTCGGGCGTGCAAGCCTTGACGGCGCCGAATCCTTTCACCATTTCCGACGTGTCGGCCGTCTGGATCCTCTGCGATGTCTACGAAAACGACCTGGCCCAAGTGCATCTTGGCGAGTATGCGGATATTCATCTGAACGCCTATCCGGACCGGATTCTTAAGGGCCGGATCGGCAACATCGCTCAAATCATGGACCCCAACCTTCGAACCGCGAAGGTACGTCTGGAAGTGGAGAATCCGGGGCTCATGCGCTTCGGAATGTTTGTCACCGCAACCTTCCACGGCGCGACGATGGAGAAGCACGCGATCGTGCCGGCTACGGCCATCCTCCACTTACACGACCGCGACTGGGTCTATATGCCGGTCAAAGACGGGAGGTTCCGGCGCGTCGAAGTGGCCGGTGGAAATATGCTTCCCGGAAACTTGCAGGAGGTCGCTTCGGGCATCCAGCCGGGCGAACGGGTTGTCGCGAACGCCCTGGTCCTGCAAAACACCGTGGAGCAATAAATGATTCGCCGGCTGGTCGATTTCGCGCTCGATAATCGCTTTCTTATTGTTGCGATTGCTCTGCTCCTGTTCGCCTGGGGCGCGATCGCGTTTCACCAGCTTCCGGTGGAAGCCTACCCGGACGTGGCGAACAACTATGTCGAGATCATCACGCAGTGGCCGGGAATCTCGGCGGAACAAGTGGAACAGCAAGTCACGATACCGCTCGAAATCGTGATGAACGGCATTCCTGGAGTGGCGCATCTGCGTTCGTTCTCGCTCTTTGGGCTGTCGGACCTGAAGCTGATTTTCGACGACGGAACGGATGACGGCTGGAACCGGGAAAGGGTTCTGGAACGTCTGACGCAGGTCACTTTGCCTCCCGGCCTGTCGCCCCAGATGGGAACCGATTGGAGCCCGGTCGGCCAGATTTACTTCTTTACGCTGCACAGCACGAATCCACAGTACGACGTGATGGAGCTGAAATCGATTGAAGACTGGATCGTCGAGAAGAATCTGAAATCCGTTCCGGACATCGTCGATGTGAACACCTTCGGCGGACCTACGCGCGAGTATCAGGTGCGGGTCGACCCGAATAAGCTGATCTCGTACGGCCTAAGTCTCGCCCAGGTAGAGCAACAACTCACTAATAACAATGTCAATGCGGGGGGCAGCTTCCTGGAAGCCGGCCTGCAACAGATCAACGTGCGGGAAGTAGGGCTTGTCGCGAATGTTCACGATATCGAAAACACGGTCCTCACGACCAAGAGCGGCACCCCGCTGCGCGTGAAGGACATCGCCGTCGTCGCACAGGGACCCAAGATCCGACTCGGACAATTCGCCCGCGCGATTCGCCGCGAAGACGGCAGGATTATCGACAATGACGACGTGGTTTCGGCGATCGTACCGATGCGCAAGGGTGCGGACGCGGAAACGGCCCTTGAGGGACTCCACGCCAAAATAGCGGAGCTGAACGATCACATCCTGCCAGCGGGAGTCAAGATCGTTCCTTTTATCGACCGCAGCGAGTTAGTGCACCTCACTACCCATACAGTGCTGCACAACCTCAGCGAGGGCATCATCCTGGTGGTGATCATTCTCCTGATGTTTCTCGGGAACGCCCGCGGAGCGATCATCGTGGCCCTGACCATCCCGTTCTCGCTTCTGTTCGCCGCCAGTTGTTTGAAGCTCAAAGGCATTCCCGCAAACCTGCTCTCCCTGGGCGCGCTGGATTTTGGAATGGTCGTGGATGGATCCGTGGTGATGGTCGAGAATATCGTGCGCCACCTGAGCCGGGAGGGAGACAACCGGTCCCCAAAACAGAAGATCTTCGATGCGGCGCACGAAGTGCAGCGGCCGGTGTTTTACGCCATCGCCATTATCATCACCGCCTACCTGCCCATCTTCACGCTGCAGGCCGTCGAAGGGCGGTTGTTCAAACCGATGGCCTGGACCGTGGCGTTTGCGCTGCTCGGCGCGCTCCTGTTTTCGATGCTGGTGGCGCCGGTGCTCTCCAGTTTCTTCTTCCCTAAAGGCACGCGCGAATGGCATAACCCGGCGATGACATGGCTGACCGAGAGATATCGCGCCGCGCTGAGAGTTGCCATTCGGTTCCGCGTGCTTACGGTTGCGGTGGGCGTAGCGAGCCTTCTTCTCGCGATATACCTGACGGTGGGCGGCGTGATTGGATCGGAGTTTCTGCCGCACCTGGATGAAGGGGCGTTATGGGTACGCGGCACTCTAGCGCCCAGCACCGGACCGAGCGAAGGCATTCGGGTGGCCAATCAAGCGCGAATCCTGCTGTGCTCCTTTCCCGAGGTCACGGAATGCACCAGCCAAGTTGGCCGTCCCGACGACGGGACGGACACGACCGGGTTTTTCAACACGGAGTACTTCGTCGGCCTGAAACCCAAGGAACAATGGCGGCCGGCCTTCCACGAGGACAAGGACCAGGTGATCGCCGCCATGAATCTGGAGCTGGCAAAGATTCCAGGAGCGATCTGGAATTCTTCGCAACCGATCGCCGACAACATGGAAGAAGCCGTCAGTGGAGTCAAGGGACAGCTCGCGACCAAGGTATATGGCGACGACTTAAAAACTCTCGAAGACAAAGCCGATCAAATCGTCAACATCATGCGCGGGGTCAAAGGGATTGAGGATCTCGGCGTGTTTCGCGTCTTGGGCCAGCCGAACCTGAATGTCACCGTGGACCGGAAGCAGGCCGCGCGTTACCAGATCAACGTAGCGGACGTACAGGATGCAATCCAGACCGCGGTGGGCGGCAACGCGCTTACTCAAGTCCTGCAAGGCGAGGCGCGGTACGACCTGGTGATGCGCTATCTGCCGCAATACCGCGACAATAAAGAGGCCGTTGAGGATATTCGCTTACTGTCTCCCACCGGCGAACGAGTCTCGCTTGCGCAACTGTGCAAGATCGAAGAGCGTGACGGCGCTTCCGAAATCTACCGCGAAGGGAACCAACGGTACATCGCCGTCAAGTATAGCGTGCGCGGACGGGACCTGGGCAGCGCAGTGGAGGAAGCGATCGACAAGGTAGCCGCACAGGTTCAGATGCCGCGCGGGTACCACATCGACTGGGAGGGCGAATATGCCAGCGAGGTGCGCGCCGAACGACGCCTGTTGATTATCATCCCGCTAACGATTCTGCTCATCTTTATCATTCTTTACACGATGTTCCGTTCGTTCAAGTGGGCGATATTGATCCTGGTCAACGTGATGCTCGCGCGGATCGGCGGCTTGCTGGCGCTGCTCATCACGCACACGAACTTCAGCGTCTCCTCGGGGGTAGGCTTTCTGGCGCTATTCGGCGTCTCGGTGCAAACCGGGGTGATCATGCTCGAATACATCAATCAGCGGCGAGCCCGAGGTTTCACGATAGAAGAAGCCGCCATTGAAGGGGCCGTGCTGCGGCTGCGGCCGATCATGATGACCATGCTCGTCGCGACTCTGGGCTTGCTGCCGGCCGCGCTCTCTCACAACATCGGTTCCGACTCGCAGAGGCCATTCGCCATTGTAATCGTCGGTGGATTGATCTCCGATTTGGCCATGAGCATTTTCCTGCTTCCAACCCTGTACGCGTGGATGGCTGGCGATCACGATGTGTTGCCGGAAGCTGAAATGGAACCCGAATAAATACGAAGCCGCCCCGATTCGTCAGTACCGTGGCGGGCGCGGCGTAGACTTCCTGGTTTCCAGCGGCTGGTTGGAGCCCACCGGCTGGCCGGCCAGTTGCGACAGCGCAACCACGAACCCGTCGCTCGAACCGCCGCCGTACTGATTGGCATTGACGCCGGAGGGAGGAAATCCCAGGGTTGAGTAGCCGCCCACGTAGACCGTCCCGTCGGTCCCCAGAATGAGACAGGTGGCCACATGCACGCCTAGATCGCCAAGATAGGTCGAGAACTGCAATCCCGCGGCTCCCGCTACGCCCGGCATTAGCTTGGCCACGAAGACTTCGATCCCACCGCCCCAGGTCGACTCCGGCGCGTCGGGCGTGACCGGAAAATTCGGGGAGAGCGTATACCCCGCGATGTAGATGCTGCCGGCCGCATCGGCCGCGATATCGTAGGCCACCTCACTCTGAGAGCCTCCCAAATAGCTTGAGTAAACCAGGAAAGCCTGCGGGTGAGCGGGATCCAGCACCGAGACGAACACATCGCCGTTGCCTCCGGGAGTCGCCTGCACGGCATCCGGAGTGATTGGGAAATTCGTCGAGAGCGTATAGCCGGTAAGGAGCACCCTGCCGCTAGCGTCGAAGTTGATTTTGCGCACCGCGTCGAGATTGGAGCCGCCGAAATACGTATCGTAGAGGAGCGAATTCGGCCCAAACTGGGTCGTATCGATAACGCCCACCACGATGTTCTCCAATCCTGGGAGCGACGACAGATAGGGGGCGACCGACAGGGGAAACTCCTTGCTGTTCGTAGTAACGCCGAAATAGACGAGCCCGTTCGACGCCAACGCGAGGGTATTGCCGGCATCGGTACCCTCGCCTCCCAGATAGGTTGAATAGACCGCCGTCGAAAGACCCGTGTTGATTTCACACAGGAACGCGTTCTGATTTCCCGACAGGATGCCTGAGTAAGCGCCGTCTGTTATCGGAAAGTCGGTTGACGTAGTCGATCCGATGACGTAGATATTGCCCGCCTGGTCCACCTTGATGTCATTGCCGAAATTGTTGAGCGACCCGCCCAGGTAGGTAGAATAGATGAGCTGGATCGCGCCGGCGATGGCCGGGTTGAACTCCACCACGAACACGCTGTTGGTAGAGCTCGGCATGGTGTTCTGCAACGATGTTGCGCTAACCATGGGAAAGTCGGCGGAGGAGGTAGTACCGACAATATACAGGTCACCAGCCGCATCCATCACCATGGCCGACGGGGCATCCTCGCCCGTACCTCCCAGATAACTGAGGTAATTCAGGGCGAAGTTGTTGGTCGTGTCGAGGACCATGATGAAGAGATCGTCCGAACCCGGCGCTTCATTCACAAGGGAATAGGCGCTGGCGGTGCCGACTAAGTCGCTAGTCTCGGTGCGCCCAACCACATAGAGCAAGCCCTGGGAGTCGATCTTGACCGCGTTGACCTGGTCAGCCGCCTGTCCGCCCCAAAAGCTGGAATAAATCAGAAACGGGTCGACGACCAGCGGCTTGGCATGGTCGTAGCCACCCACCACGAGCCCCACCGCGCCATCCGCCAGCAGCACGTAGCGCCCGTCGATCTGGCGGCGGGTCCCGGCGCGCTCGTCGCGCTGGTAGAGGAACGGCCGCTTTTGAACCAGTTGCCCGCCGGCGCATTCCACCTGCAGGTCTCCTTGCGGAGTGACGACGGCCCGGTCCGCGCCCTGGAACCGCATGCGGACGGCGGACGGATCCGCGCCGGGTTCGAGCAGAAAATCGTACTCCAACCGGCTGTCGTTGCCATAGTAGACCACGTCGATGCCGGGGTACACGGCGCGATAGCGGACCCGTGAGTAATTCGGAACGCCGGTGCGCCAATGTTCCTTCGATCCCAGGAAGTAGTTCGTCTGGACGGCCGCTTTCTCGATCCCCTCGATCTCAGGGGCCCGGTTGGAGCCGTCGAGGGTAAGATCCACCCTGCGACCTCCTCTAAACGAGAGCGCCGGCCCCGTCGCGGTGAGCTGCACGGTGTATTGCTGGGCATGGGCGGTATAACGCACCGCCGGATTCCACTGGCCTTGGTTGGCTTCAAAATGCAGCGGCAGCCGCGCCATCGCAGCCTGAGCTTGCGGCGCATCGGCGTCGCGCGCCGGCGCCCCAGCCAGCAGGGAAACCGCGGAAGCCAACCAGATTATGCCAAACGAACGCATGAATATCCCCAGAATCGAACTGTGAAGTATCTATTAGACCATGCCCCGCCACTCCGTTGAAATGGGCCGATTGTTCACAGGCGTGACAAGCGGGACCGAGCCCTGCTGGCGCTGTACACTGGTTGCGTGAAGCTCTTCGCGATTGGACTCTTGACCGCGCTGGCCGTTGCGCTGGCCGCGGATTTCCCGCAGATGCAGCCCCGGGAATTGGCCGCCCGGCTGGAGGCGAAAGGCGCGCATCCCGTGTTATTTCACGTCGGATTCGCGGTGTTGTACCGCAGCAAGCATATCCCTAACTCGGTCTATACGGGCGCGGCATCCACCCCCGAAGGCTTGGCCACGCTCAAGACGGCGGCCGGCAAACTCCCGCGCGACGCGGAAATCGTGGTCTATTGCGGCTGCTGCCCGTGGGACCATTGCCCCAATATCAAGCCCGCCATGGAACTCCTGAAGCAAATGGGATTCACTCGCGTCAAGGCGCTTTACATTCCCACCAACATGGTCAAGGATTGGTTCGACCCCGGATACCCCGCCGAAACGGGCGCCGGCGCGGCGCCGGTGAAGTAGCAATGTGGCCCTGACTAAGAGTCTGCGCCACGATATTCGCCAAAAACGGCTCTGAGCCGGTCGGAGATTTCGCCAACGGTTGCGTAGCGATCGGCGGCCTCGAGGATCGGCGGCATCAGGTTGGCGCCGGAGCGCGCTGCCCGCTCCAGCGCGGCGAGGCTCTCCGCCACGGCCGCCTGGCTGCGTGACGCGCGCACCTGGCGCAGGTTTTGGATCTGAGCGTTTTCGAGCGCGGGATCCAGCCGGAAGGATGGCGCGGCGCGTTCCGATTCCAACTGAAAACGATTCACTCCCACCACGATCCTCTTCCCGGCCTCAATGTCGCGCTGGCACTGGTAGGCAGCGTTCTGAATCTCGTTCTGAATGTAGCCGGATTCAATGGCTGGAAGGGTCCCGCCCATCTCATCGATGCGCTTTAAGTAGTCGTTCACGCCGCGCTCGATGGAATCCGTCAGCGCCTCGATGGCCTCGCTTCCTCCCACCGGATCCACCGTGTTGGTAACGCCGCTTTCGTGAGCGATCACCTGCTGCGTGCGTATTGCGATGCGCGCCGATTCCTCGGTGGGCAGCCCCAGCGCCTCGTCGCGCGAGTTGGTGTGCAGCGATTGCGCGCCGCCCAGCACGGCGGCCAAAGCCTGGAGCGCGGTGCGCACGATGTTCACATCGGGCTGCTGCGCGGTAAGGGTCGACCCGGCGGTCTGCACGTGGAAACGGAGCATCAGGGAGTGCTTATCCCGCGCGTCGAAGCGGTCGCGCATCAACGTGGCGTAGATGCGGCGAGCGGCGCGGAACTTGGCGATCTCCTCCAGAAAATCGTTATGCGAATTGAAGAAGAAAGAGAGCCGCGGGGCGAACGAATCCACCGTCAAACCGGCTCGCATGGCGGCTTCGATGTAAGCGATGGCGTTGGCGAAGGTGAACGCCAGCTCCTGCACGGCGGTCGCGCCGGCTTCGCGGATATGGTAGCCGCTGATCGAGATGATGTTCCAGTTGGGCATCTCGCGGCCGGCCCAGGCGAAGATATCGGTAACGATCCGCATGGCCGGCCGCGGCGGGTAGATGTACGTGCCGCGGGCGATGTATTCCTTCAGAATGTCGTTCTGGACGGTGCCGGAGAGCCGCTTCCACTCCGTTCCCTGCCGGCGGGCCACCAGCGCATAGCAGGCCAGCAGGATGGCGGCCGTGGAGTTGATGGTCATGGAGGTGGAGACGTCCTGGAGGGGAATCTCGCGGAACAGCGTCTCCATATCGGCCAGCGACGAGACGGCCACGCCCACGCGGCCGACTTCTCCCGAAGCCATCGGATGGTCGGAATCGTACCCCATCTGGGTAGGGAGGTCGAAAGCGACAGAAAGTCCGGTAGTTCCTTCAGCTAGAAGGTACCGGTACCGGCGGTTACTCTCCTCGGCGCTCCCGAATCCGGCGTACTGGCGCATGGTCCAGAGCCGGCCCCGGTACATATCGCGATAGACGCCGCGGGTGAAAGGGAATTCGCCAGGATTACCCAGCTTTTCTGTCATGAGCGTGAAATCTTGCGCGCCCGAAGGAAGGAATCCACGCCATACCAGATCATGATGACCGTCGCGCTTCCCGCGACGAACAGGCGCAAGGTGTCGCCGCGTAAGGCGTAGCGCACCGCATAAAACCCGAAGCTCACTCCCAGGCACAAGAAAATAAAGCCGATAACTTCATTCCAAAGCGCGTGGGCGGGCTTCACAATGGCGGGTACGATATGGTGGAAAAACTGTCTGCCGACGCGGATTGCCTGGCGTTGCCGCACGTCTCCATCCTAACAAACCGCACTGGGTGCGCGCCGGCTATGGCGTCTGGCCGGCAAATTGCCGATATAACCTTCATGGTTACGGTTGTGAAACGTGATTGCCTCCACTACAATCGGAACGGGTGGTGGGTACGGACCGACCCATACGCGGAACGCCGGAGGTTTCCGGTGCATCCACTAGTTAGGGAGGAGTTGTGGAAGAACCCTTGAAGCGCCTCATGCAGGAACTGGGAAACGCGATCAACGATTCCCTCTCCGAGTCCGACCGGATTGCGGAAGCGATCGGCGAAATCAAGAAGGCCGGCTACGACGTCTTCCTGGTGTTGGAAGCGACCATCGGCTTCAACCGAAGGGACGAGAACGCCGACGAAGAAGAGACGGAAGACGCCGAGGTGGCCGATGCGCCGCCCAAGACCATATTCGAGACTACCGGGAAGATTAAACTGACTTCCCAGGACCACCGTTTCCTCCGCGCCCTGAAGATCGCCGTCGACGACGAAAAGTAGCCTGACACGCCCGATGACCATAGACGAACGCCTCGAAAAGCTTACGGAACGCCATGAGGCCCTAGCCCAGGCCATGGAACTCAATGCCAGCTTGCAGCGCGACCACGACCAGCGCACGGGGCGAGCCATCGAAGCCCTTAATCAAGCCGTCGGGACCATTAATCAAGCCGTCGGGACCCTTAATCAAGCCGTCGGAGCCCTTAATCAGGGCGTCGAAACCCTGGCCAGTCTGCACGCCGACAACGAGCGGCGGATGGGTGGCATGATGGAAGCCATCACGCGGCTCGGCAACATTGTGGCTGACCACGACATCCGCCTCGACAACCTCGAAGGACGCGCGTAACCGCGGCTGTCGTTACGGAAATCGGCGCAGCAACTCTTCATAGGCATCCCACGTTTCCCGGACGGCTTTCTCCCATGTAAACAGCCGCGACCGCGCCAGGCCGCGCGCGGCCAGATCTTGCCTCAAGCCTTCGTCCGCCGCCATTCGCCGTAACGCCGCGATCAAACCTTCCGTTTCCTCGGGATCCACCAGGACGGCCGCATCGCCCGCCACCTCCGGCAGGGCGGAACGGTTTGAGGTGAGCACCGGGGCGCCTCCCGCCATGGCTTCCAACACGGGCATGCCAAAGCCCTCGTCCAGCGACGGGAAAGCGAAGATTGCGGAACGGGCGTACCATGCGGCCAGTTCGTCGGGCTCGACGTAACCGAGAACCAAGATGCGTCTCCGCGCCGGGCTGCTCTCGATGCGCGCGCGAATCCGGTCCGCGCCATAGCCAAACGACCCAGCCAGCACAAGCCGCCATTCACCATCGAGCGCCTCGAACGCCTCCACCAACCGCGTCACGTTCTTGCGGGTCTGGATGGCGCCAACGTGGAGCACCACCTTTTCACGCGGCTGGCCGGCGCGGCGCGGATAGGCCAACGGCCGGGTTCCGTGACGAACCACCACCACCTTCGACGCTTCCACGCCCAGCAGGGAGACCACCTGCGTTTTGGTGAACTCGGAGACCGCGATCAGGAGGCCGGCCCGCTCCGCCGCATCGCGCGCCTGGCCTGTGAACCGTGCGCGGAACTCGGGCGTGGAATACTCGCCGGTCATCACGAAGAGATCGTGAAATGTTACGGCCGCGCGCCGCAAGGGTAGGCGCGGCAGCCGCTGATTCAGACCGTGAAACACATCGGCAAAGCGAGGACCGAGCGGTTCGGCCAACAATCGCCGGCGCACATTCGGCGGCAACCCGCCGGCCCACGCCCGCAAATAGCGATGCGGGCGGTAACAGAAGTCGAAACGCGTCTCGGGATGGGACGCGGCCATCCCCAGCAGGATCTCGCGCGAATAGAGACCCACGCCGGAAAGCCGCTCGCCAATGCTGTAGGTTGCGTCCAGCGCGATTTTCAAGCCAGCTTGTATTCTTTCATTTTTCGATACAGCGTGGTGCGGCCGATTTTGAGCAGGTTTGCCGCCCTGCCCCGCTCGCCGCCGGTTGCCTCCAGCGCGTTGCGGATGGCCTGCGCCTCGCTTTGCGGGAGGGAGATCACCGTCCGCTTGGGCGGCAGGTAGAAGCTCTCGGCGGGAGTGCTCTCGATGGCCTTGGAGAAACGATGCAGCGTGGATGCCGCCAGGTGATTCTGCAGCGCCGAAGGCATATCGCAAAGCTGCAAGGCGCCATCCGAGTGCAGGGCGGCCATGCGATCGATGGCATGCTTGAGCTCGCGCACGTTTCCCGGCCATTCGTAGGAGAGCAGCGCGCCACGGAGCTCTCCGTCCGGGCGGAAGGCCGGAAGTCCGGCGGCCTGGCCCAGCCGAAGAAAGTGATCCACCAGTTGCGGGACGTCTTCCCTGTGGTCGCGCAGTGGCGGCAAGTGGATCACGAACACCTGCAAACGGTAGAACAGGTCCTGGCGGAACCGGCCAGCCGCGACTTCCGCCCTCAGATCCCGGTGCGTGGCGGCCACAATGCGCAAATCGACTTTACGCCACTGCAACGCGCCCACCGGCCGAAATTCGCGCTCCTGGATCAGCCGGAGCAGCTTGACCTGCATTTCCAGCGGCAGATCCCCAATTTCGTCGAAGAAGGCGGTGCCTCCGTCGGCCAGTTCCACCAGCCCCTTCTTATTCTCCACGGCGCCGCTGAATGACCCTTTCATGTGCCCAAACAGCTCGCTTTCCATGAGCGTTCCCACCAGCGAGCCGCAATCGATGGGTACGAACTGGCCTTGTGGGTTGGCCTCGTGGATGGCGCGAGCCACCACCTCCTTGCCCGAGCCGCTCTCGCCCAGCAGCAGGACAGGAAGGCGGTTCCTGGAAGCCTTTTCGATGAGCCGCCGGACCGCTTCGATCTTCGAGGATGAGCCCACCAGCGAGTGGGCGCCGTCCATCACCGAGCTCGTCATAGTTTCACTGATCAATTCGTACGACGAAGCCGGCGATATTCTCAACAGAATTTTCGCGGATGCGCTGCGCCAGTGCCCCGGCGCCCTCCTGGGTGCTCTCGGCGCCCACAAGCACGCGCCATATGTCCGGGCTGCCTGGACGCGTCACGACTTTCGCCGACCCGTAACGGGCGGCCATCTGCGCACGCAGCCGGTCCGCGTTCGCACGCTGCGCGAAGGCCCCCACCTGGACCCCAAAGAGCGCCGGTGCAATGGTTTGCGGCTCCCGGACCACCACCATCCGCACCCTCCCGGTACCCGGGCCGAGCAGGTCGATTTGCCCGGCCGCCGCGTGGGAAAGGTCGATGATGCGGCCATCGACGAACGGGCCGCGGTCGATGATCCGCACCTCCACGCTCTTCCGATTCGCCAGATTCTCCACCCGGACCCATGTGTTCAGGGGCAGCGTGCGGTGAGCCGCCGTCAGCTTCTCCATGTCGTAGATCTCGCCATTGGCGGCCAGCCGGCCGTGATAGGGATGGCCGTACCAACTTGCCACGCCGGTCTCGGTGTACCCGGGACGGACGGCAGGGGGAGGGGCGGGCCGCCGTACGCGCTGCTTGTGGGCGCAGCCGGAGGCGGCGACCGCGGCCACCGCCAGCGCCAGAAGACCGACCCGGCGGCTTCGCGACATTGCCTCGATTATGCCATGGGAGCGGGGCACGTAAATATCGTGGCCGCGATGGGAACTTTTTGCCGCGCCGGGACAATAGCTATAGGTGGCAATTGCAACGCCGCTCGAAAGTTTTGGAGGCTGGTTGATGAGGAAAAGCGCGATAGTTCTCGGATTATGTGTTGCGGCGACGCTGTTTGCCCAGGGACCGCCCCCCGGCCGGGGTCCTGGCCGCATGGGGCCTGGCGGCCCGGGAGGGATAATGGGGATGGGGCGAGGCGGCGAAATGGCCCGCACGGTCACCGGCGCCCCTTATTCGGCCGTGGAAGTGACGGAAAGCACGCAGACGCTTCCAAACGGCAACGTGATCTCACGGACGACGCAGTCGAATGTGTACCGTGACGGCATGGGCCGAGTCCGCACGGAAACCACGCTCCCGCAACGGGGGCCCGTTGGACAGACTACTGCCGCGCAGGCGCCTCGCACGTTCGTCAGTATCCACGATCCCGTGGCCGGAGTGACCCGTGAGCTGGATGCGGAGGCAAAGGTTTCGCGCGAAATGGCGCTGCCCACCTTCCGCGGCCCCGGAGGCGTCGACTCCGCGCCCGGTGGACGTGGTCCCCGCCCCAATGCGGGCGCGCGGCCCAACCTCGGCGGCCCCGCTAACGATCCCAACGTGGCCATTGAATCCCTGCCGGCGCAGTCCATCAACGGCGTGCTGGCGACCGGCACGCGCGTGACGCGCACCATTCCGGCGGGCCAGATCGGCAACGCGCAGCCGATTCAGACGGTGCGGGAGACCTGGGTGTCTACGGACCTCAAAGTGACCGTGATGGTCCGAAACAGCGACCCGCGTTTCGGGACCACCACTACGCAGTTGACCAACATCATCCGGAGCGAGCCCGACCCGGCCTTGTTCCAGGCGCCTCCGGACTACAAGGTCGTCAAAGGCGGCCGCGGTCCGGGCGGAATGATGGGCCCGATGGGCGGCAGAGGTTTGAACCGTCCGGCAAACTAAAGCGTCCGCTGGCCGGTCTTACGGTTGCCTGCCGCCTGGAAGCCGCGAGCGCACGGCGAGCATCAGATCGTGCGGCTGGCCTTCCTTTGCATTGCTGTAGTAGCCGACTTGCGTGCGCGGCTTGAAGAAGAAGGCGGTGCCTTCGGTGACGGGGTGGCGCACTTCTTTGCCATTTGCGTCGAGCCCGGCCACCATGTCGCCCGATCCCCTCAGCAAGAGGTAGATTTCCTCCTCCGCGGGGTGATTGTGCGGAATGTTCGTCCCGCCCGGCGCGAAGTCCATGATGAACAGGCTGTCCATCACGTACGCCGCGGCGAGTTTGTCGCGCTCGCTGGAGGTGAGACCCATCAACAGCTTGAACTGGGAGGTGGGGCCGTGCCCGCCGAGGATCTGGAGCTGTACGTCGTCCGCGTTGGCCAGCATGAGCTTTGGAGTGGGCTGCACCTTCATGCCGTCGGGAATCTTGTATCCCATCACGATGAGCCTGACCGGCGCGTTAGAAGAATTCGCGACGCCGTGCCCGACCCCGACGGGAAGGTACATGAAGTCGTTCTTCCGAACCGGCGCCTTCTCGCCGCCGTATAACAACGTTCCGCTGCCTTCCTCGACGAAATACATCTGCTCCTCGCCGGGATAGCTCACGATGGCGCTGGTCCCGCCGGGCCCGACGGTGAGTTCGCCATACCGGGCTACGCCTTTGAGCTGAGCCACGTCCGGGTCGCCAATGCCAAAAAGGGGCTTGTAGGAAGCCGCTTTGGCGTTAACCGCCGTCAAATCGTCGGGTTGCGGTTTGACATCCGATACCTGCCGCCGCAGAAAGATCGGGTCCGCGGCAAACAAGCAACCCGAGACCGCCAGGAGAATTGCCAGCCTCTTGCCGTTCCGAAGGTTATCCATCATAGTCTCTCCGAAATTTAGCACAGCCGTGCTTGTGATACGCATGACGGAGCTATATTATGGGGTCCTGAACTCTCAAGAGGCGCATTTGACAACCTCGCTGGAGAAAAGCCCTATGAGGCGTACCACTATTCCGATCCTGACGCTGCTTTTTCTGCCGGCGTTCCTGCCGGCTCAAGATACGCCCGTGGCCAAGGCGCCCGCCGCGGCGATGCCCCGCCTGCGGAAGAATGGCGCGGTCACCCAAATGACGGTCGATGGCAAGCCATTCATCATGCTCGCCGGCGAATTGCACAATTCGAGCGCGTCCAACGCCGGGTACATGCAACCGATCTGGAAGAAACTGGCGGCGTTAAACCTCAACACGGTGATCGGAACCGCTTCCTGGGAATTGGTCGAGCCCGAGGAGGGGAAGTTCGATTTTGCGCTGGTGGACGACCAGATCCGGGACGCGCGCCGTCACAACATGCGTCTGGTACTGATCTGGTTTGCCACCTGGAAAAACGCCAACGCCAGCTATGTTCCTCTTTGGGTAAAGAAAGACGTGCAGCGGTTCCCCCGAGTCCGGAACAAGGCCGGAGTCAACCAGGAATCGCTGACGCCGCTCGGGGAAGCCTCGCTGGCTGCCGACGGCAAGGCGTTTCGCGCCCTGATGCGCCACATCCGCGAATTCGACCCGCAGCACACCGTTATCATGATGCAGGTGGAAAACGAGAGCGGCATGTTGGGAGACAGCCGCGACCGCTCGACGCTCGCCGAAAGCGCCTGGAACAAACCCGTTCCAGCGGAACTAATGAACTACCTCCGGAAAAACCAGGCCAATTTGCTTCCCGAAGTCTCGAAAGTTTGGGGCGCGAACGGCTTCAAGACCTCGGGCACGTGGCCGGAGGTGTTTGGCGCGGACGCCTACGCGGACGAAATCTTTGAGGCCTGGCACG
>OBLW0100000714.1_pt1 | contig 28458 bp, 22 predicted proteins | sample 1520161 | NCBI WGS metagenome assembly OBLW01 (sample SAMEA3539309, study PRJEB22396) | soil metagenome | biome: tundra; feature: field; material: soil | place: USA | collected 2010-05 | depth 0.15 m
AGAATTTTACGTCGACCAGGGGGACGCGCTCGGTGAGATTCATGAGGGCGTCGCGGACAGGCATGCCGAATTTCTGTTCTTCAAAGAGCTTGCGGAATTCAGTGGCGAGAGGCTCAGCGATTTCATTGGAAATCATTTCGATAGCGGTGGTGAAGGCGTGACCGGCGCGAACGGCGCGAGCCAGAGTGTCGATGGCTTCGGGGAAGAGTTCTTCAAATCTTTCGAAGCGCTTCTGGCGACGGTAGGAGACGACTGAGTAAGGAAGAAATCCGCCGATGATGAGAGCGGCCCAGGCAATGGCGGGATTCCTGGTATAGAGAACGGTGGCGAGTCCGGCGACAACGCCGCAGAACACGCATAGCAGGAGGAAGTTGCCGGCGCGGAACTTCATGCCCGCCTGCAACAAGGCGTCCTGGATGGCGGAGACGCGCTCGGAGCGTCGGAGGAGGGTGTCGAACGCGGGAATTTTACTAAGTTGTTCGTCGCGGAGAAGAGCGAGTTCTTCGTCAGGTTCGCGCTCTGGCGTTTTCTGCACAGTGGCGAGGCGGTCTTTGATAAGGCGAGCGCGAGCATTGCGCTGGTCGACCAGCGAGCCCGCGACAAAGACGACGAGCGCAACCGTGACGAACACGAGAAGAGCAATCAACGCTGGCATAGGCGTCTCGCGATTTGTGGAGTTCCGCCTAGAGAAGGCGATCGGGGTGCGAACCAAACCTGCGAGCAGTGTGTCGCCAAGTGCGTGACCCTTCGGTTTCGCTCAGGGCAGGCTACTCGCGCAGTTCTCCCAGATCCTTGGCTGCGCCAAGAACGCCGGCTCAGGATAACAATCGAATTCTTAAAACGCTCCGCCATGATGAGGATCGAATTCATATTTCGGTCTTGGATTCGAATAGGGCGGGCCGCAAGCGGGCACCGCCAGTCGCGAGGCGCTCGGCGAATTGAGGGCGGATTCCGGTGGCGCGGAAAGTCCCGCGCACTTTGCCAGTTTCGTCGATGGCCCGGCGTTCAAAGGTAAAAATATCCTGCATGGCAATTAGTTCGTCCTCCAGGCCGGTGATTTCGGAGATGGCGATCACCTTGCGCGTGCCGTCGGACAAGCGTGCGATTTGCACGACGGCGTGAATGGCGGAGGCGATCTGATGACGGACCGCGCGTTCGGGAATGTTCAGGTTTGCCATGGAAACCATGTTCTCCACGCGGGCCAGGGCATCGCGGCCGGAGTTGGCGTGGATTGTGGTGAGGGATCCTTCGTGGCCGGTGTTCATGGCTTGCAACATGTCAAAGGCTTCTTCGCCGCGAACCTCGCCGACTACGATGCGGTCGGGGCGCATACGCAAGCTGTTGATGACTAACTGCCGCATGCGGACTGCGCCTTTGCCTTCGATGTTGGGAGCGCGAGTTTCGAGGCGAACGATGTGCTCCTGCTTGAGTTGCAGTTCGGCGGCGTCTTCGATGGTAACGATGCGCTCTACGTTAGGAATGTAGCCGGAGAGCACGTTGAGCAAAGTGGTCTTACCGGCGCCGGTACCGCCGGAGATGAGCAGATTCAATCGTCCCTTGACCATGACGGAAAGCAATTCCAACATGGCTTCGGTGAGGGTGTGATTCTCGATCATGTTGCGCGCGGTGACGGGATCGCGTCCGAAGCGACGGATGGAGAGGCAAGCGCCGTCGAGTGCGAGGGGAGGAATAATGGCGTTGACGCGGGAGCCATCGGCCAGGCGGGCGTCAACCATGGGGGAAGATTCATCCACGCGGCGGCCGACGCGGGAGACGATGCGCTCGATGATCTGCATGAGGTGCTGGTTGTCTTTGAAGGAGAGGCCGGTGAGTTCGAGTTTTCCGGCGCGCTCGATGTAAACCTTGTCAAAGCGGTTCACCAGAATGTCGGAGATGGTGTGGTCCTTGAGCAAGGGCTCGAGCGGACCGAGGCCGAAGATTTCGTCGAGGATCTCGCGCGATAGACGCTCGCGCTCGGTGAAGCTGAGAGGAACAACCTCGTTGTTGACGGCGTTGCGGATAAGGACGAGAACTTCTTCGCGGGCGGTGTCACTGTTGGAGCGGCCGAGTTTTTCGAGGTCCAGGCGGTCGAGGATTTTGCGATGCAGGTCGGCTTTTACCTGCTGGTACTCGCTGTGCTCGAAGGTCTGTAGATTTGCCATAAAACCGTAAATCTTCTTGAGGCTCGAACCTCAGCGGCTAAAGCCGCAATCTTTTTGCGCTATCTACGGCACCACTAGAAGCCGCGCCCTTTCAAAGCTGCGAGTCCGACGCTATGCGCACCTAAACTTTCAAAGCTACACGCTCTTAAACATCGACCAGGCGGCGCGTTTGACGTCCATGTCGTTGCGGGTCAATTCTTGCGCCAGGCCAGAAAAACAACGGGCAATTTCGGTGTGACTTTGTTCCATCACGGGCGTACCTCGATCGATTGCGGTGGAGATGGCGAAGTATTGGTTAGGGACGCGCCACAGCAATTTTACTCCAGCGGCATTTTCCGCATCGGCTTCAGTAAAGCCAGGAACTTTTCGGAAACGGTTGAGGACGAGTCGCAGGCGCTCGCGGTTCCCGGTTTCTCCCAAATATTGTTGAACGCGGGCGGCACTCCACAAGGATGCAACATCGGTGCAAGCGACGATCAGTACGCACTCCGAGAGATTCGCGACCAGACGGCTAACCGCATCGAGGCGGGAAGAATTGTCCACGACAACGTATTTGTAGTGCGACGCCAACATATCGAACAGGCGGACAAATTCCGCGGTGGAGGGTTCGACGGCGGCGGGGGCGTTGGTTCCCGCGAGTAGTTGCAGGCCGCCACCGTGCCGGGTCATGAAACTTTCCAGCAGGGAACTATCCATGCGATGGAGATTGCGGGTGGCGTCGGCAATATTGAATAGCGGCTTCACATTGAGATGCAGGGCGCTGTGTCCGAGGGGTGCAAGGTCGATGAGGGCGGTTTGGCCATAGGCAGATTGCAGGGCCAAGGCGAGGTTGACGGCCACGGTGGTGGCTCCGCTGCCGCCTTTGGCGTTGACGATCGAGAATACTTTTCCTCGCGAACCTTCCTTCTGAACCCGGCGCTGGGCGGTGGTGAGTCGAACAAAGGCTTCGAGAAGGTCGGTGGTGGTGGTGGGGCGTTCAATGAATTCGCGGGCCCCGTTGCGCATGGCGCTGACAATGACTTGCGGCTGGCTGAGGCTTCCGATGGCGAAGACAGCGGACTCCGGGAGTTCCTGGCGAAGAAGTTCGATGGCGCGCAAAGCGATCACATGGCCGTCGACGGGGATATCCACCAGAAGGACGTCGGGATTGGCGGCTTGTACGCGGCGCATGATGGGATCGGAGGCAGCCATGGGGAAAGTGGCGCAGGTATGAACCGTGCTGGCGACGCTGGTGCCGTCGACCAGCACCTGGAGCACGGTGCGCTGTTCATTGTCGGTGGCCACGATGACCACGGTAAGCTCGGGCATGCTAGTCCTACGACTCAACTCTTTCTACGCAGAGTTGGAGTTCTCTTTCGCCCTCTGGGGCACGTTCTTGATCACTATTCTACCCGCGGCTTGCGCTGCGGGCTGCATTCTTGCGCCGCCTCCGCGGCTTAACGTCGCCGATTCCCCTACTTCCCCGGAGGTTTGGCGCCGCCTTTGGTGCCATCGAACTTATCGTCGTTGATGAAGGGCTGAGGATTCTTGGGACCGGGCGGAGTTTCCGCATTGGGGGAGATGCGGTGTACGGTACAGAGAACCATCAGCTCCGAATTGCTTTTCTGAACGCTCTTGCTCTTAAAAAAGTTTCCCAGGATCGGGATATCTCCGAGGCCGGGAACCTTGTTCCAAATATCGGTGACACGATTGTCAATCAATCCCGCAATGACGAAGCTTTGACCGTCGCGTAATTCGAATTCAGTTTCCGCTTTGCGAGTACTCAGGGCGGGAACGGTGAAACCGGAGATGGTGAGAGCGTCGGCGAAATCGAGAGTGCTGACCTCAGGCGCGACGACGAGGTGAATGTTGCCGTTAGGCATGATCACGGGAGTGAACTCGAGTTTGACGCCAAACTCTTTGAAGGAGATGGTGACGGCGGTGAATCCAGCGCCAGGTTGCACGATGGGAAAAGGGAACTGGCCGCCAGCGAGGAAGCTGGCTTTCTTGCCGTTGACGGCGATCAGATTGGGTTCGGCCAGAATCTGAAGAAGATTCTTGCTCTGCAGAGCTTCGATGACCGCGCCGAAATGAATATCGGGGCGAAATAAAAACAGGTTCAAGACATTGCTGACAGTTTGGGTGGTCGAAAACGGACCACTCTGGCCTTGCGTTTGAGTGACAGTCTGAGGGCCAAAGCCTCCGTACTGGCCAGTGGTGGCACTTCCGATGGTATTGCCAGCGCCGGTTGAGAATAAGTTAGAGCCGAGTTGAGTGAGGGCGGAGCGGTCAACCTCGGCGAACTTCACTTCCAACAGGACTTCTTGAGCGCCAACGGGACCGAAGGTTAGCACGTTTACGACATTCTTCGAATATGCGGCGGCCAGTTCTCCCGCGCGCTTGGCGACGTCCTCGGTGGTGACGTGGCCGGAGAGAACAATGGCAGAGCGGGAAGGTGAAACGGTAATTTGCTCTTCGGGGAACACGCGATGCTCTTCGTCGGAGGCGGCGCTGACATCAACATCGACTCGGAGATCGAAGCTGCGGGAACGTTCGAGTTCGTCCCAAATGAGCAGGGAGACTTCGCCGGGGGAGCGGCCATGAACGAGGATCTGCGTGGGAGTAATGACAACGGCGTAGGCGACTGAGGGGTCGGTGACAGAGATGCGCCTCAGGCGCTCGGTGGTATTGATGAGCAGAGACTTGTCGACCATGACGCGCAACGGAGCCGAGCCTTGCGGCTGAGCGGACTGGGGCGGAAGAGTGGTTTGCGTCGATGGAGGGGCCTGGTCCTGGGGCGCAGGGCTGGCGGGAGTGCCAGGTTGCTGGAGAGAGGTTCGACCAAGGGAAGAACCCGTAACCCAGAGCCACAGGGCGACAGCCGTCAGAAGTGTCGTGTGAAACTTCATCGTTTGATTCCTCTCCATATGAGGAAACCTGCAATGCAGTACTGAGGGGCACAGGCAAAAACCGCTCTGCAACTATTTGGGCTCTTCACTTCCTTGTTCGGGGAAGGTGACGATTTCTTTTTTCTTGTCACCCTCATAAACCTCAACACCGAGAACCGAGGGGGAGGGGAGCGGTGTTTGAGTCTTCTGGAGCTTTGCGTGATGGATGCGAACCGACTGCGGCGCGGCGGAGGGGGTGCCACCTTGGTAGAGTCCCTTGGCGTTGGCAGGGGCGACTCCGTCCTGCCGAGTATCGAGGGGGTTGCGCAAGGCGAGCTGGATACGCCCTTCGGAACTGGCCAGCGCGAGGCGTTCAGCATCATCGGGGGAAACCAGAAGGGTGATGACTGGAGTGTTCTGAGCATCGCCGGAGGCGTTACGCTCCAGGCGCTGACCGGAAGCAATCACGGCGACGTTCTGCAAAACCGTGGTGGTCTGACTCTCAGAGCTGCCGTTGGGCGTGCCGGTGAGGAGGATGTCAACGCGGGTGCCGGGACCAACAAACCCGGCGACGGAGACGACCTCATTGACGCGGACCGAAACGGCGCGCATTCCAGGCGGAATCAGTGAAGGTAAACCGGAGCCAGCATTTTCCGGAGCGAGCTTGCTGGGTAGGATGAACTCACCCCTGGAAATGGGGAGGATCACGCCACGGCCCATCACTTTAGACCGCGCGCTGTAAGTTCCGGCGGGCAGGGCCGAGGCAGGATATTTGACAGTGCGGACGTCATGCTCTTCGATTCTGGCTCCGACCTGAATGTCATCGGAAGCCACGAGGACGTCGGTGCCGGGCTCGCCAATGGCCGGGCCTCTGCCTTGCAGGTTTTTGTAGACGACGAGACTGACGAAGGCACCCAAGGCCAAAGCCACGGCCCCGATCATCAGCAAACGCGTACGGTTCATAGCACTCCGGTAAAGAAGAGCGGGGACACGGATACCAGCGGTGAAGACACGCGCCGAGATTTCGACGGGCATCGCCCCCGCGCAGCGCCACGCAAAATCCTACTGAATGGAACTGGCTACGTTCGAGAAAACATTGTTTGCGTTTGAGCCGATCAGTCGGATGGTGCCGACGACGATCACCAGAATGACGGCTAGCATGACGGCATATTCTGCGATGTCCTGACCTTTGTCGTCACGCCAGAGTTGGTAAAGACGGTGCATAGTTTTGCCTCCTCAAAAGAAAACTCAGAGTTTGTACCGGGTATTGCAAGCGGACAAAAGCGATGGCCTCCGGAGAACCACTACCGGTGCTTGCATTGTCCAACGGAGGATTGCCCAAAATATAAACTATAATACCTGCAAACTGCTCAATGCTGTAATTAATTGCATACCGAGAGTAACTGGGGAGTACTGTGCGACAGGGAGGAATGCGAGCTCTCTGCGAAGCAGTTTTTCAAAAAACAGCCCATCACAGCGAAGAATCGAGAGCGGTATCGCTCGGCCAGACTCTGATCCGAAGCAGGCAGCACAGCGTTACCAGGATTGCCAACGGCAATAGCGGGCTGGTGTACAACAGTACCTCCCACCACCGAAGAAGTGCATTTGTAGGGAGGAGCACGGCTGCCAATGTCAACCCGGTTGCGGCTATCCATGGCCACGCCAGCAGGAGGTAAAACGCGAGAAGCACGAGCCGTGCGAACCGCCTCGTTCTCCAAAGGAGATGACGGTAGGAATGCAGACCGATGACACCGGGCAATAGCAGGAGTTGCGTGTGCGGCGCAAGTGTTGGGATGACAGTGATGGTGGCAGCGAGCATAATGCTGATGGCTGGGAGGAAGCGCGGCGAATCTGTCTCGAGGCGCCGGTATTTCCAGCACAAGGCCAGGACAGCCAGGATCAGCCCCGCAACTGCAAACGGGCCAGCGCGTGGTGTAAACCACAGGTCAAGCAGAGAGTGGCCAAAGGTGTACTGCTCGTAGGCGCGCACGATGGACAGAAAGCCGCTGATCCAGACTGGCAACATCAATTCGCTTGACCCAATCAGCAGGAACATGGATGCGAGGAAGCTCCAGGCAAAGGCCTGTCGCCGCCGCCAATTGCTCACAGTCCAGAGCGCAAGCCATGGCACCAGCACGAGGGTAAATTGTGGCTTAAATGTAGAAGCTGCCAGCAAGATTCCCGCGAGAGCAAGATGCCGCTCAGCTAGCAGAAACAGTGTGGCCGCCAGAAGTGCCGCGGCGATAAGACGCAAATTTTTCAACTGGATTCCCTGTAACGCGGGAAAGCTGCGCCCATGCCAGGATGCCGAGATATAGCAGCAGAAGAACAATGCGGAGCGGGTTCCGTCGATAACGGTCGACAAGAGGGTCGAATACGACCTGCCTGGGCAGGGTGATCAGGCACAAGAGAGCGGCAACGAAAATTGATTGCGCTGTCAGGATGATCCAGAACGCAATGCCAAGATGCATCCAATCGAACTGGACAGGAAGGTCGAGAGCCCGGAGGGCCGGAATGAGTCCCATGCTCAGGAGCAATCCGGTGGCGTAATGGCAATAGCGCAACCTTATTGCGAACCTCTTCCATAGTCGGCGGAAGGCTCTTGCGGAAGGCTCCTGCGGCACAAAACGAGGATCAGCATAGGCAGGTAGAAAACGAGGACGGCACAGCGCCCGACCTGGGTGGCGGTATGGGGAACATAGTACCAACGCCACATGCCCGCGGCCCAACTGATGAAAACCGTGACACTCAGTTCGCGCCATGATTTGGGGATAAGCCAAAGAATGAGCATGTCGTAAAACCAGCGCTGAGGAACGACCGCCATCAGGAAAAGAAGACGGGCGTCAGAGGAACGATAGCGGAGCAGGGCCAGCGCTAGCAACGGGCCGGGGAAGACCATAATGGGGATAAACCGGGTATAGAGGTTAAAATTGGCTGCCCATAGCCAAGGCCACCTGGGCAAAACCAAAAAGCTTGCTGCGAGGACTAAGGCGCAAGCCACCAAGCCGCGCAGAGTTGGCTTGGTGAGAAGGATCGGCAACCCGAGCTGGGGCTTTGCTAGCGTGGCAGGAAGCAACGCTGGAAGCAGTGCGCTGGCTACAAGTAAAGGTGTCCACTGAACCGTGATCAGGCCGGCCCAGTAGGGATAAGCCAAGAAAACAAGGAGCCGATAGTAGCCGCTACGTGTGAGGCCAAACGCCATCAGAGCGGAGCTGATTCCATAGAAGACGCCGCCGGCAACTTCAGGGCGCATCCAGGCGAAGGGCAATCCAAAAATCGCGCACGGAAGCGGATACAACTGCATGTGCCGCTCATAGGGGTTGCGACGGGCCAGCAGGTCCTGAGCAGCCCAGATCGCCCAACTAAAATCGGCAGCGCCCAGGCGAAGATGCGCCAGGAGGAACCAACAATAGACGGCGCTGGCTATTCCGATGGCCGCCGAAATTACGATTCGCAATCGCAAGGCTGGTTTTGTCCCGATCAGTTGTAACATGGGGAAGCTTTTTCAAAACCTGATTCCGGACAGAATCAGCAGAAAACCTTTGCGGAAATACACGCAACTCGTAATGTTTCTTGCCGCATTGCTGGCGGCGGCGAGCATGTGGTTTTATGTAATTGGCATCCTACGGGCTCACCAGGTCGCGGACGCCACAGCCAGGCAAATTCCTCGAGGCAATCTCTCTGACCTTTATCCGCGCTGGTTAGGAGCACGGGAGCTTTTGCTGCATCGCCGCAATCCTTACAGCCAAGAAATTGCGCTTGAGATTCAGGAAGGCTATTACGGGCGGCGGCTAGATCCGGCTCGGTCGAACGATCCTACAGACCAGCAGAGCTTCGCATATCCGGTGTACGTGGTGTTTCTGTTAGCGCCGCTGATCAGGATTCCATTCCCAGCGGTGCTGACCGCGTTCTACTGCTTCCTGGCATTGCTAACGGCGGGGAGCGTTTGGTTATGGCTTCGAGTTTTGCAATGGCGGTTGCCGATAGCGTCTCTTGCCATTGGCATGCTGCTGACGCTGGGGAGTTTCCCCGCAGTGCAGGGCATCAAGCTGCAGCAGTTGAGTCTGCTGGTGGCAGCGTTGCTGGCAGGATCGATCGCCTGTGTGGTGAGCGGATTCCTCTTTTCTGGCGGAGTGCTGTTGGCGCTGGCTACGATAAAGCCGCAGCTGGCATGGCCCTTAGTAGCGTGGCTGCTTGTGTGGACGCTAAGTCATTGGCCAGTGCGAAGAAGGTTGGTGTATGGCTTCGGGATGACGATGACATTGTTGTTGGCGGGCGCGGAGATTGTTTTGCCTGGCTGGTGGCGAATGTTTGCCGAGGCGCTCGGGCAATACCACCGGTACACGCAGAACCAGTCCGTGCTGGAAGTCATCCTGGGCCAGCTTCTGGGCGCCTTAGGGAGTGGGAACTGGGGTCACGTAGTTGGGCAAATTCTGGGAGCGATGGCCGTTCTCGGATGTGGGCCGGTGCTGTGGAAGTTGCGGGGTGAGCCGGCCGAGGCCGGAAGGTTCGGCGACGCCACTGCGCTGGTACTGGCCTTGACGGTGCTGGTGGTGCCGATGTATGCGCCCTATAACCAGGTTCTTCTGTTGCCGGCGATTCTGTTGCTGGCTCGGGAGAGCAGATTGCTGGCACATTCCCGGGGGCTCCGCTTTGGATTTTTTACCGGGGCTTTCGCTTTAGCCTGGCAGTGGATGGCGAGTCTGGCGCTAACAGCAATTTATTTGTTGGTGTCGCGGTCTCGGGCGCTTGAGGGTTGGAGTTGGCCGTTTTTTGCGACATTCGCGGTGCCTGTGATTGTGTTCGCGCTAATCTTCTTTTATATGCGGAGCGGTAGCTTTTGCTTGCGGAATGGTGGCGAAGAGCCGTCCCCGACAAAGACTCTTCCCGTTGGGGCCTGATTCCTGTCATTATTCTTATCGGCATTCTTAGCAGTTTGGTTTCGGAGTGACGCCGCAGCTTGTCGCAGGCAGCGCGACAAGAGCGGGACGATCACTTTCATGGAGTAGCGCGAGATCTCATGGTCCTCAATACGATAGGCCGTCAAAAGTCTTCGGGGTCGGGGGTATTCCCGGCGCTGGTGCTGGTGCAGGGAAATGAGCAGAAAAATATTGTGCTCAACCGAACGCCGTTTAGCGTGGGACGGAAAGTGGATAAGGATCTGGTGATTGCCGATCCGCGGGTATCGCGGGATCACGCTCTCATCGTGTTGGAAGAAAACGAATTTTTTCTGGTCGATCAGAGCAGCAAGCATGGGACCTTCGTCAACGGGGAGCGGGTCCAGCGGCAGAAACTGGAACGTAACGACCGGCTGGAATTCGGGGCGCGCGATTCGACGTATGCGATTTTCAATCCGGCGCATGGGACCTCGAATACGGCGCGGGAATTTCTAAGCCAGATTTCCGGGATCCAGATTTCGCAGGAAGCGACTGATCTGGAAAAGTTGACGTTATTTTTGGACGCAGCTCGCAAGCTGAACACCGCGGGCGTGCTCGATGAAATCCTGATGACGATGCTGGAGGTTACGCTGCGGCTGACGCGGGCCGAGCGTGGATATGTCTTCATGAAAGACGATGAGGGCAACCTGCGGCTGGCGGCGGGGAGGAATAACAAAGGCGAGTCGCTGCTGGATGATAAGACTATTTCACATTCCGCGCTGGACGAGTCGCTGCGGTCGAACTCGGAATTTCTGCTGACGGATACGGGAAGTTCGTCCGATCTGGCGGCGCGGCAAAGTATTGTGGCGTACGATTTGCGAACGGTGATTTGTATTCCGTTGCGCAAACGCCAGGTGCAAGCGACGCGAGATCCGGCGACGCCTTCGCCGAACGCGTCCTCGGAAGTGACGGGAGTGTTGTACGTCGATTCGCGATTTGCCTCGCGTGAATTTTCCGGCGTCGGGCATGACATTCTGCGGGCGATTGCGACAGAAGCGGGGTCGCTGATCGAGAATGCGCGACTGGTACAGGCCGAGGAAGAGTCGCGGCGCTATCAGCAGGAGTTGACGATTGCGGCGAGCATCCAGCAGCGCCTGATGCAGGTGAAGATTCCGGAGGTGCCGTTCGCAAAACTGCGTGGAAAAAATCTTTCTTGTAAGGAAATTGGGGGAGACTTTTTTGATGCCGTCAATACCAAAGAAGGGCTCGCGGTGGTGCTGGCGGATGTGAGTGGCAAAGGAGTGTCGGCGGCGCTGTTGGCCTCCACTTTGCAGGGAATGATTTATTCGCACTTGAGTACGGGCATGCCGCTGCTGGATGTGGTCAGCGCGGTAAACCGCTTCTTCACGGAAAAGCTGGTCGGAGAGAAATACGCGACCGTGCTGCTGGCGCGGCTGCGGCGGGACGGCGATCTGGAGTATGTGAACTGCGGGCACGTGCAACCGTTGCTGGTCTGTGGCGGGGAAGTGATACGGCCGCCGCATGGAAATGTTCCGGTGGGCTTGCTGGCGGACGCAACATTTGAGAGCGCGCGGTGCCAACTCAATTCGGGGGACCGCTTTATTTTGGTAACGGATGGCGTGACGGAAGCGGAGAATTCGATGGGCGATTTTTTTGAGGACTTCAGGCTGGAAGCGGCTGCAGCAAAGGCTCCGACGCTGGAGGGGATTTTCTCGGCGGTGTCGGAGTTTTGTGCAGGAAATCCATTGAATGACGATTGCACCGTGGTGGAGATTATTTATTCGAATGTGGTCGCGGAGGCGGAAGCCTAAACCAGGCCTTCCTGGGAATGGCTTTTTAGAATCAAAGTCAAAAGGCAGACGGACAAGACGGGCAAGAGTGTCCGTCCCACACCAGCAAAATCCCACGCCAGCAAAATCCACACGCCAGCAAAATCCACACGATCGCTTACTCCACGACTACGCTGTAATCCGTACCTTCCCAGCGATTTTCCTGCGGCCAATAAAAAGTGAAGACGACCTGGCTTCCGACGGGTAGAGAAGCGGTTGGCAGGTCCAGAAGGTAAGTGCCTAGTCCCGTGTCGTGGGTGCTAGTGTCTTGCGAAGTCTTCCAGGCGTCGATACTCCAGTGGACGAGCGCGGGATTTAACATTACGAGACGCAGCGTTTTGTTACGCGGCACGGATCGAGTTTTGTTGTTGAATCTCCAGCCGAAGAATTGGCGGATGGGTTTCTCGACTAAGTATCGTTGAACGGTTTGCGGGGGCTGATCGAAGATTTTTCCATCGCGCAGGGAGCGGCGGAGCTTGATGTATTCGGAATGGGCCCAGACCAAGGGGCAGGCGGACCCGGAAGGTTTGCCGCGAAAGAGTTCGAGCGCTGGGATATCGTCGGCATCCCAGACTTGTTCGGGCAGCAGGCGGCCGTGGCCAGCGGTGCACTTTTCCATCATGGTCAATAGAGCCTCGGCTTCTTTGGGACGGCCGGCGGCGAGCTCGTAGTGAGCGCGTTCGCCGGCGAGCAGCGGCCAGGGGCGGCCGATGCCGCTGCCGTCGAAGGGCGAGCCATCCTGGTGTTCGCCGTATCCGTCGCCGTTGTAGCGGTACCAGCACGGGCCTTGCGGTAGCTGCACGCGGAGCAGAGCATCGATGACGCGAATCGTATTCAGAATGCGAGGATCGTTGGGGGCGCGCAATCCGAAGCGCACCAGGGCCAGAGTGTCGGGGCTGACGATGCGAAAGGCGCGTTCCATATTTTCGCCGGGAGGACGGTTTTTGATGGGGACGAAGCCCTGCGTGGGCGAGGCCGCAGCATCGGTAACGGGCGGGGCGATGCGAACGTAATAGCCTTCCACGCCAATTTGAGCGGCGAGATCGCCGCCCGTAGCGTAGATCCAGCGCTCGATGTTGTCGTTCCAGGCGTCGGCGGCATCGCGCAGGGTGGATGCGGCGGCGGAGTGACCGGTGAGTTCGGCGATGTCGGCAGCGGCGAGCAGGGCAGAAATTTCCGCGGCCAAAGTGAACGGAGAATATCCGCCATCTTCTTCCCAACGGTCTTGTTGCGTTACGGGGCCGTTGCGCAGAATAAAAGTTGCGGCTTTGCGGACCATGGGCCACCAGCGCTCGAGCTTGCCTAATTCCTTCGGGGCGTCGCGGCGAAGTAGGTCGAGGAGAAGGATGGGGAAGGCGGTCTCGTCCATCTGGACGCCGCTCCAGTACGGGCGGCCGTCGAGCCAGAGATTCTGCGCCCAGTTGCCGGCGGCTTCCTGAGTGGCTTCGAGATAGCGGAGCACTCTTACCGCGTCGATGACGGCGCCAGCGGCGAGCAGAGCTCCGGCCGTTTCGACGAGATCGCGGGGCCAGATAAGGTGGTAGCCGCCGAGGTCTTCGTCGCCTTTGTTGAAGCCCCATGGGATGGAGAGGCTGGCGATAATGCCGCCTAGAAAATCCTTGGATTCGTGAGTGCGTAGGACGGCGGTGGAGGAACGGTAGAGATCGCCCTCGCGAGGCGGTTGGTCGAGCTTGATCAAGGAATTTTGCCAGGTCTTCCAGTGGAAGACATAGTGCTGGCGAAGGTCGTCGTAATCTTCGAGTAAAGAGGAGCGGGCCTGCTGTCCAGCCTCGGTAACGATGGAGCCGAATCCGAGGGCCAGCACGAATTCCCCGTTGCAGGCGGCGAGGTCAATTTCTCCGGTGCAGGCGATGTTGCCGTTTTCGGCGCGTTGATGTTCCCATTGCATTTGGAAGTTAGCGGATAGGTCCTGCCATCCGTCGGAAAAACCGACGAACCCGAACGACATTTTATTCCAGGGAGCGGAACAAGCGAGGGCTAGGGCAGTGCCGTCATGCTCGGCGAGAAACATGGGTACGCCTTTGTAGTCGCCGACCCAGCCGGTGTTGGCATATCCGCAGTTGGCGAGATGCGGTGAGAGCAGGGCATAGAGGCGATAGTCGGAGAGTTGACCTTGCAGGGGTTCGAAGCGGGTTTTTTGCAGAACCACATTGCGGTAAGGGTCAGTGAGGATTTCCTTGTGAATGCGGTAACGTCGGCTGATCTCGGTGTTCACGAGTTCAAACGCGGGGACACCGGGTTCGATGGGCTGGTTTTCGAAGGTGCAGTGGCGTTTTTCTTCAGAGAAGAAATCGCGACCATTGGTGACGATGAAGCCGAGGTCGCGGGTGCAGGCCTGGTCGACGCGCGGGAAATATATTTCATTGACAATTCCGTGACTAATGGTGAACCACACCTTGCTATGTTGGTTCAAGGCTGTACCAACGCCGGTTTTGGCGCTGGAAGTCCAGCGTGGGGGAATTCCGGGCCAGCCGGGGGCGTAACCAGGATGGGAATCGCTCATAAAGTTTCGTCCTGAGGGTGCGAACCGGTCCGAGATGCAACCTGGGGGGAATGGCACCTCCGGCAGCGGCAAAACGGCAAGAACGGTTTGGCCGTACAGTTGATGAATGGCATCGAAGAAGGGAGCAACAAAAGTAAAAGTAATGTTGCGTTGGGCCGAAACGCACGATAATGGATGGAGTCGAACCGATACGCATGAAAGCTGGGAAACAACTGCAAGATGCTTTGGCCTGGGGTATGGTTGCAGTCTTGTGGCTGAGCTTTACCTGGTGCGGTGTGGCAAGCGCGGAGGCGGTGCCGGATATTACTTCGAATACGGCGCTGGATCGCGGATTCCTGGGGCTTTATAACCTCGATTTTGCGGGCGCACAGAAGGATTTTTCGTCGTGGGAGGTTCAGCATCCTGATGATCCGGTGGGGCCGGTGAGCGAAGCGGCGGGATTTCTTTTCTCCGAGTTCAACCGGCTAGGCGTTCTCGAAGGGCAGTTCTACGAAAATGATAACGCTTTTACGGCGCGTTCAAAACTGAAGCCGGATCCGTTGGTGCACGATCATTTTCAGGCCGCAATCGAGCACTCAGACAAGCTGGCCCACGCTCGGTTGAATAAGAATGGTAAAGATCAGGATGCGTTGTTTGCCTTGACCCTCTCCTCCGGATTACAAGCCGACTATGCGGCGCTGATTGAAAAACGCAATCTGGCCTCGTTGCATCATGCCAAGGAAGCTTCGGCCTGGGCGCAGCAACTGCTGGCGGTTTGTACGAATTGTTACGACGCGCAGCTGGCTACGGGCTTCAGCAAGTACATCATTGGCAGCATGGCGGCTCCGGTGCGCTGGCTGATGAAGATGGGCGGGCTGCCTGCGGATAAGCAAGGCGGCATCGCGGACTTGCAGCTGACTGCTGAGCGCGGACATTATCTGGCGCCATTTGCCCGAATTCTGCTGGCGATCGCGTACGTGAGAGAGAAACATAAGCAGCGGGCCCTTCAGTTGCTTTCGTCTTTGCAGGTCCAGTTTCCGGGGAATACGCTTTTTCCGCGGGAGATCGCGCGATTGCAGAGCGGGCGTTGATCCACAAGACGGCATTCCGAACTGTGGCATCCCTCAAAGACTGAAGCGTTCATGGTTGTTCACCCGACACGTCTGAAGCCGCCCCCTTCAAAAGCTATCGTCCGCGGACCCCGCCCTCTAAATATCTGCCCTGATTGTCTTTCTGCATCGGTGGCGAAACTCCATTCATCAGAAATTCACTGGTTTGTAACCGTCCTTTAACACGGCGCCGTTAGAACCGATGAATATCCATCCCGAGGAGAATCATCGATGCGAAGAACTGCGCTGCTATGCGTGTGTGCGCTGCTCGCTGTGCCGGCACTGGCCCAGACTAAGTTGAACGGAGCCGGCGCCACGTTTCCGAATCCCATTTACTCGAAGTGGTTCAGCGAATACCACAAGCTGCATCCCGACATTGAAATCAACTACCAGTCGATCGGCAGTGGTGGCGGCATCCGCCAAGTGATTGCGGGGACGGTCGACTTCGGCGCCAGCGATGGCCCTATGACCGACGATCAATTGAAAGAAGCCAAAATGAAAATTCTTCATTTCCCGACGGTTCTGGGCGCGGACGTTCCCGCCTACAACATTCCGGGAGTGAACGCGGAGCTGAAATTTACTCCCGACGCGCTGGCGGGAATTTTCCTGGGAAAGATCACGAAGTGGAACGATAAGGCCCTCACCGGCCCGAATCCTGGAGTGAGCCTGCCCGACAGAGACATCATTGTGGTGCATCGCTCCGATGGGAGCGGCACGACTTACATCTGGACGGATTACCTTTCGAAGATCAGTCCGGAATGGCAAAGCCAGGCAGGAAAAGGAACTTCGGTGAAGTGGCCGGTCGGGCTGGGAGGAAAAGGCAACGAGGGCGTAGCGGGATCGATCCGGCAGTTGCAAGGGTCGATTGGATACGTGGAATTAATCTACGCCGTGCAGAACAATATTTCCTACGGTAGCGTCAAGAACGCCGCGGGAAACTTTGTGAAAGCATCGCTGGAGAGCGTGACGGCGGCCGCGGCGTCGGCGCCGAAGATGCCGGCGGACTTTCGCGTCTCCATTACGAACGCGCCCGGCAAGGACGCGTATCCCATCTCCAGCTTCACCTGGCTGCTGATTCCCGCGCAGGCGAAAGACGCGTCGCACAGCAAGATTCTGGCGGATTTTCTGAACTGGATGTTGACAGATGGACAAAGGATGACGGCCGCGCTTTCCTACGCTCCGCTGCCGGAAGGCGTTGTCCAAAAAGAGAAAGAAGCGATCAAGCAAGTCAGGTAGGTCGAAGGAAGATTCTTTCAGTCATAGTTCAAAAAGGAGAGTGTGATGAATTGTACGTGGAAGTGGTGCGGGATATTGTTTCTCGCTACGGGCGCCTTGGCGCAAACCAGTACCGCTCCGAAGGCGGCGCCCAAAGCCAGGAAGCCTAGAGCCTCGACCGTAACCGCAGCGGATGTGCAGGCTCTGAGGGATGCAATTGCCTCCCAGACGGCCGCGATCGCTGCGCAGCACCAGGAGATTGAACAACTGCGTGATGAACTGCATCGGAAGGATCAAGTGGTGAATCAGGTCCAGGCAGTGGCCACCGACGCGGCCAGCAAAGCGGACGCGGCACAGGCCCAGACCAGCCAGCAACAGGCGAGCGTGGTGGAACTCAAGAGCGACGTGACCGATCTCAAGACCAATGTCAACAATACGGCGTTGACACTGCAGGAGACACAGAAGAATGTCAACACGGCGCTGGAAAGCCCGCTGGCGCTGCACTACAAGGGCATCACGATTACTCCCGGCGGCTTTGCGGCGGCAGAATTTGTAAGGCGGTCGCGCGCCCTGGCAGCCGACATCAACACGCCATTCAACTCGGTAACCATGCCCGGAGCAAGCCAGAACTCGCTGTCGGAATTCTTTGGGTCTGGCCGGCAGTCGCGGATTTCGGCGTTGGCCGAGGGACGTTTGAAGAGCGCCACCTTGTCGGGGTATGTGGAAGCTGACTTCCTCTCCGCGGGCGTAACTTCCAACAACAACGAAAGCAACAGCTATACCCTGCGGCAGCGGCAGGCATGGGGTCAGGCGGCTCTGGATGACGGTTTCACGTTTACAGGCGGCCAGATGTGGAGCCTGGTGACGGAAACCAAGCATGGAATGGATAACCGTACAGAAGCCCTTCCAATGACCATCGACCCGCAGTATACGGTCGGCTTCAGTTGGGCGCGGCAGTATGGACTTCGAGTTTCCAAGAACTTTGGCAACAAAGTGTGGCTCGCGGCGGCCTTGGAAAACGCGCAGGCGACGATTTCAAGCCACAATAACGCTGACAATTTTCTCGTAGGTTCCCAGGGCGCCAGTGGTGGTCTTTACAATGCCGGCGCGAGCGCCAGTGCTACCGGCACTGCTGCCAATCTGGCGAACTACTCGTTTAATCCGTCCCCCGACATCATCGTCAAGGCGGCGTTTGAGCCTGGCTTCGGCCATTATGAAGTGTTCGGCATTTACAGCCGCTTCCGCGACCGGGTGTTCCCTTGCGGCGAGGTCGCAACCGCGACCACGTTGTGCGGCGGCAGCACGGTTGCCGGTCCTAACGCCATCGGAGCCACTGACGTTTCGACTAACGGAGGCGGGGCGGGTGCCAACGTCCGATGGTCGTTTGCCAATAAACACCTGGATTTCGGGCTTCACGGCTTGACAGGCCGTGGCATCGGCCGATACGGAACTGGCGGCCTGCCCGACGCGGCTGTCTATGTTAACGGGGGGCTCGACCTGATCCGCTCGTATCAAGGCTTGGCTACGCTGGAATGGCACGGTAAGAAGCTCGACGTTTACTTGAACGGTGGAGCTGAATATGCTGGAAGGGCAGCCAGTTACGACCCGATAGAGAACAAGTTTATCGGATACGGCTCCCCCTTCCTCTCGAACAAGGGTTGCTATTCAGAAACTGCGCCAGTGGTTGGTAGCGGATTCTTTCCTGGAAGCCTATCGAGTTGCACCTCCGATACGCGAATCCTGATGGAGGGTACGGCTGGCTTCTGGTATCGCTTGTACACGGGTCCCAAGGGCAGGTTCCAGTATGGAGGGCAGTACTCCTACGTGACGCGTGACACGTGGTCGGGAACGGGCTTTACACCGGGAATCGGCGTATCGCCGAGTGGAATGGACAACATGGTTTTCACGTCGTTCCGTTACTATCTGCCGTAGTAGAGGGCGACGTGGCTAGCGATTCAACCGGCGCATCACATTGGAAAAGATTTCCATTGTGATGCGCCGGATTTTTCTTGGGTTATTTCGCAGAGGGTTATTTCGCAGTAAGAGTTTGAAGTACCACCGGTTGCCTGCGGTGATGCGCCTTGCTGCGGCGATCAGCCCGGATGTTTTATACTAGCTAGTGGCTACGTCCCCCCGATTTGGATCGATTGCGGACTCCAGTCAACAGAAAGTTGCACGAATCGTAACAGTCTGCGCACATGGCTCGCCTTTCGCTCGACAATCCTGAGTACTATCTCAACCGCGATACTTCGTGGCTCGCTTTCAACGAGCGTGTGCTCGAGGAGGCCGAGGATGCGGGTAATCCGCTGTTGGAACGGCTAAAGTTCCTGGCCATCTCGGCTAGCAATCTGGATGAGTTTTTCGAGATTCGGGTGGCGGCCATGGTTCAGCAGATCGAGGACGGCTACAACGAGGCTGGGCCTGATGGGCTGAGTCTGACTGACAAGCGCGACATTCTGGCGAGGCTTACGCATAAGTTTGTCGATGAACAGTATGAGTGCTGGAATACGCTGCGACCGGCGATGGCAGAGCACGGGATTCGCGTGCTCGGAATGCATGAGTTGGACGCCGAGGCGCGGCGGTTCGTGGACGAGTATTGCGAAAAAGAGCTGGATCCGCTGCTTACACCCGTAACCGTCGATCCGGCGCATCCGTTTCCCCGCGTGATAAATAAAGCGCTGTGCCTGGGGCTGCTGCTGCGCCGGCGGCGGCGTTCGGCGCTCACTTATACGGGAGTGGTTTCCGTACCCCGCAGTTTACCTCGTCTGGTAAGACTTCCGTCGGAGAATACGACGGACTTCATTTTCCTCGCGGACCTGGTGGCGCATCATGCGGAGCATATGTATCACGGATACGACATTGTTGCGGCGGCGCCTTTCCGGGTGACTCGAAACAGCAATCTTTATCTGCAGGAAGAAGAGGCGCGCAATCTTCTGGAATCGGTGCGTACGGAATTGCACAATCGCCGCAAGGGCGATGCCGTGCGCATGGAAATTGAGGCGGATGCCGATCCGGAGATCATTGAGCGGCTCCGAACCGTGTTTGAGCTTGATCCCTGGCAGGTTTTTCCGGTGAATGGTCCGGTGAACCTTTCACGGCTGTTCAATGTTTACGAGCAGACGGCCAGGCCGGATTTGAAATATCGTCCTTTCGCCCCGCGGGAATTGCGGCTCACGGCGAAATCCCAAAACCTGTTTGAGGAGCTGCGGCGGCACGACGTTCTGTTGCACCATCCTTTCGATTCTTACGACGCGGTAATTTCGTTCATTGAATCGGCAGCGGAAGATGAGCACGTGCTGTCGATCAAGCAAACCTTGTATCGCACCAACGAGCATTCCCTGATCGTTCCTTCGCTGATTGATGCGGCCTCGCGGAAGGAAGTGACGGCGGTGGTGGAGTTGAAGGCGCGATTCGATGAAGCGCATAACATCCGCTGGGCACGCGACCTGGAAGATGCGGGAGTGCAGGTGTTCCACGGGCTGGTGGGGCTGAAGACTCACTGCAAGCTGTCGCTGCTGGTGCGCCGCGATCCCGATGGTGTTCGGAGCTACGCGCATATTGGAACCGGAAATTACAACGCCACCACGGCGCGAATCTATACGGACCTGAGTTTGTTCACGGCGAATCCTGAGATTACGCGGGCGGTGCACGACGTTTTCAGTTTCTTGACCGCGTATGCGGAGAATCCCAGCTATGAGCCGCTGCTGGTGGCGCCACTCGATCTGGCGGAGAAGACGATCGCTCTGATTGATCGCGAGGCGGAACACGCGCGTCAAGGGCGGCCGGGGCGGATCATCGCGAAGATGAATGCGCTGCTCGATAAGAACGTGATTCAGGCGTTGTATCGAGCTTCCCAGGTGGGAGTGGAAATTGATTTGATTGTGCGCGGCATTTGCGCTTTGCGGCCCGGAGTGCGCGGACTCAGTGACGGCATCAAGGTGCGGAGTATAGTGGGGCGATTTCTGGAACATAGCCGCATTTACTATTTTGGTAATGGGGGCGAGGAAGAAATCTACATTGGGAGCGCCGACTGGATGCCGCGGAATCTTTACGAGCGCGTGGAGGTGCTGGTTCCCCTGCGCGACGAATTCATGCGCGAGCGGGTGCGCCGCGAAATTCTCGATTCCTACCTGGCGGACAATCGCAAGGCTCGTATCCTGCTGCGCGACGCGACCTACATTCGGGCGTGGCAGCCGATCCATGGGAAACGGAATCGTAAGCCGCCGACGGGCGCGGCGGTTTTCAGCGCGCAGGATTATTTGATTGGCGTGGCGGAGGGGAAGCCGGCGGACTCGGCTCCGCCGCCGGTCCCGGCCAGGAAGCGCATGGTTTTTGCGGGAAGGGAACGATAATCCGCAATGATTATTTATTTTCTGCGCCACGCCAGCGCCGGGGAACACATGTTGAATCCGAAGAAGGATGAAAAGCGGGCGCTCGATAAGGAAGGCATTGAGCAGTGCGGCTACGTGGGGCGCGCTCTGGCAGCAATCGACGCGCAAGTGGATGTGATTGTTTCCAGCCCGTTAAAGCGCGCCACGCAGACGGCCTCGCTGGTGGGGAACGAGATGGGTTACGAGGGCAAGCTGCAGATCGATCCGGGATTGCGTCCCGCGGCAACATTCGCGGATTTTCGCCGGTTGCTGGAGAAGTATGCGCAGCAGGAATCGATTATGGTCGTGGGACATAATCCTAACCTCAGCCAGTTCCTGGGCACAGTAATCAGCGAGTCCGGATGTGAAGCTTCGGTAGAGCTTAAGAAGGGAGCGGTGGCGCGAGTTGACATGCGCCGCAGCTCCGGCACGCTGCAGTGGTGCTTGACGCCGAAGGCGCTGCGTACACTTTATACGGCCGCGGTAGAGAGTTCCCGCCCGAAGACTTCGCGAAAATAGGGTGCATCTTTCTCAATTGCCCAAAGTTCCAAATCCACGCCCATCCGTCGGCGAGGGACCAGCGTCAGATGCACGCCGGGCCCTTTCTGGGTCACGCGAACTTTCTGCACGGCGCGGCTGCGGCCCAAATTCAAAGCGCGCGCCAGTCGCAGGAGGATGATTGCTTTCTGAACGCCGGGGCGTTCGGCCGGATCCAGCGCCTTCATGGGAGGTTCGTCCAAGGTGGGGCGCGACTTTCCTAGATAGCGTGCGATGGCTGCGATCAACCGGCGCTGCTGCGGCGTGTAGCCGAGGATCTCCGAATTCGAAATAATGTAATAGGTATGGCGGTGATGGCCGTTGCGATTGACGTAGTCTCCAACCTCGTAGAGCATGGCCGCTGCGGAGAGCCACTCGCGGAATTCGGGTGCGAGGCCATGCACTGAGCGGAGCGCGGAGAACAGAAACATCGCGGAGTCGCGCACATCGAGAGCGTGCTTCATATCCACGCCATAATGTGCTACGGCCTTGGTAATGGATTCCCAGCGCTCGGATTCGATCTGTCTTCCTGAGCGCGTGCTGCGGTCATATTCGGCAGCCATCTGCGCCAATAGACCGTCGCGTAGACCTAACGGCGAATAGCGAAAACCTTTTAGATGGAGGCGATCGAGCAATTCGTGATAGACCATGGCGCCGGCGACGACGATTTCCGCACGCCGCAGACCGATGCCTTCAATCTTTCTCCGTTCGTCTACGGGCAAGCGAGCCAGGCGCTTGGCGAGCCGCGTCATTTCAGCGCGGGAGACGATGGTGCGCTGGCGGGTACCGTTTTTGCGAAGATTGCTGGCGGCGGTGGCAAGCGCGGCGGCGGTTCCGGACGTGGCGATTACGTTCTTAACTTTGCCGGCGATCACGCGCGATGCGACGCGGTTGACTTCGCGGGTGATGAATCCTTGCAGCCGTTTGAGTTCGCCTTTGCGCGGTGGATCATGGCGGAGGAATTCGTCGGTGAGACGGACCGCGCCCAGGGGAAGACTGACGGTTTCACGAATTTGACCACGGGCGGAGACGGTCAGTTCGCAGCTTCCTCCGCCCAGATCCATCATCAAAGTTGGCGAATTGTCGACGCGAAGGTTGGAGACGAGGCCCAGGTGAATCAGGCGAGCTTCTTCCAGGCCGGAAATGATTTCGACCGTCCAGCCGGTCGCGGAGCGTACCCATTCGATAAATGCTTGCGAGTTGCGGGCGTCGCGCAGGGCGCTGGTGGCGACCACTCGGACAGGGTCGGTGACTACCTGTTGCGTTGCGCGATGAAAGCGGCGGAGGACTTTGACGGTTTCCGCCATCGACTCGGGAGTAAGAAAGCCGGAGCGAAAGACGCCCTCTCCCAGACGAGTAACTTCGCGGTCTTCGTGGACAGGGCGAAGATGTCCGCGTGTGAGGCGCGCGATCTTAAGCCGAACGGAATTGGAACCGATATCAACCGCGGCAAAAGTCGGCATGAGGCAAGGCCAGTTTACATGCCGGATGGGACTGCGTCATCAGCAGGCGAAGATCAAAATCTTTAACCCAGGGGACACGGGGTACACAGAGGCGCAATGCTCGTTTGTTGCGGATTGCTCTGGAGCGTTCGATGGTGGGGATATTTTATTCGAGTGATCAGGCCGCCGTTGCCGTCTTGCGGCTTGCGTCTACTGGCGCCGGAACCGGAGGCATGCCAGCGTGACCGGAGTCGGCTACTTGCTTGCCCCGCATCTGAGAGAGGACCGCAACGGCACGCCGAAATTTTGCTCCAGTTACATTATGGAGTTCGGCGACTAGGGGCGACTCGCGCACATCTCCGAGATGCTGGTTGGCGGTTTGGGTGAGGATGAGCCAGTCATGCCAATCACCTGAGGCGTCCTGTATACGTTTGAGCTGGGCGATGAATTGGTCGGCTTGGGGAGACGGGTTGGCGAACTCTGCCGCGTAACGAGCTCGCTTGCTGAGAATGCGGTATTGGTGCAGGACGGTTTCGGTGAGCGGCGCGCCAGCGCGATCAAGGGTTTCGAGCATTGCCTTGGCGACCGCCAGTGGATCGCGGCTGGCTTTCAGATCGAAGCGCCCGGCGGCGCGCTTCAGGCGCTTGCGGATTTGTCGCACGGAAGCTTTATCGACCGCTTTACGCAGTTTCTTTTCCTGCTGAGCGCGCAGTTCGATCAGCTGATTCACGAGCTGGGTTTTACGCCGCGGCTCCCGGGGAACTTTCAAACTGCGCAGCGCTGCGGATTGGACATCGAGATCCCGCACCTTCCCGGCACGCTTGCGGATTCGACCCAATAGTTTAAGAAGCTTTTTCTCGTTGCGGTCGAGCTTGGGAGAAAGTTCGCCTAGCAGTATTTGGAGGCGACGCGTGCCCGTGCGGAAACGATGCACACTATCGGGCTGCGGTTTCGAGAAGAGCTTGATCAAGTCCCGTTCAAGCTTCTGAAAAACCGCGCGGATGCGCTTTGGATCGATCGACATAGATGCTGTGAGTCGGAGAAAACTTACAGGCTTGTCTGCGAAAAGGCAATCCCGAAAAGCTCGGCCATTTTAACATCCTGTTAACAGGATTCTGCTACAGTGAACCGGAATGGCTTTACCCGCCCGACCTCGGCCCGACATGCCTTCTCCGCAACCGATAGAATCCACGAAAGTTAGCGGTCTATCTTCAGCGAGGAGGAGTCCGGCGCATTTTTTTCGGGCGAGCGGAGAAACCGGCGACCAAGTCTTCAAATTTGCCATGCTGCTGTGCGGTCTGGCTGTGCTGGGAACGCTGGTACTGATCGTCTACGAACTGCTGCTGCGCTCGGGTCCTTCCTGGCACGCTTTCGGATTTAAATTCTTCGCGGCGCGCGACTGGGATCCGGTGAATGAAAAATTTGGAGCGCTGCCGTTCGTTTACGGAACCCTGGTCTCCTCATTCCTGGCTTTGATCATTGCGGTGCCGCTTTCGATTGGAGTCGCAGTGTTCACCACGGAGATGTGTCCGCCGGCACTGCGTGGGCCGCTTTCTTTTTTCGTGGAATTGTTGGCGGCCATTCCGAGCGTGGTCTACGGACTGTGGGCGATCTTTGTGCTGGTGCCGCTCCTCAGCAACTATGTTCAACCTTTTTTGTCCCGCACGTTAGGCTGGACCGGATTTTTTACGGGCCCGCCGTTCGGGATCAGCATGCTGGCGGCAGGAATCATCCTGGCGATCATGATCGTCCCGATTATCTCTTCGATCACGCGTGAAGTTCTGATGGTAGTACCGCAGCATCAGCGGGAAGCCGTATTGGCGCTGGGCGCTACGCGTTGGGAGATGATCCGTGTGGGAGTGCTGCGCAACGCCCGGGCGGGAATAATGGGAGGCGTCATCCTGGGCTTGGGGCGCGCTCTAGGAGAGACGATGGCGGTGACCATGGTGATTGGAAACCGGCCCGAGATTGCGAAGTCGTTGTTTGCGCCGGGCTACACCATGGCGAGCGTGCTGGCCAATGAGTTCAGCGAAGCCACCGGAGATTTAAATCTTGCGGCGTTGATCGAGATTGGATTAGCACTTTTTCTGGTCACGATAGTGGTGAACGCGCTCGCGCGCTTGCTGGTCTGGACGGTGACTCGCGGCCAGCCTTCGAGGGCCAATGCCTGAGACGAAAAAATCCGCGCACAGTGAGGTCGTTCCCCCGATTTCTTTGCGGCGCCGTTTCACGGACCACTTCATGACTGGAGTGGCCGTGTTGACTGTGGTTCTGGTCCTGGTGCCGTTGTTCGCGATCTTCGCCTATCTGATCTATCGCGGAGTCGGATCGATCAACTGGGCTTTTCTTACGCAAACGCCCAAGCCTGTGGGCGAAGCCGACGGGGGAATGGCCAATGCGATAGTCGGATCTGCATTCATTCTCGCTCTAGCCAGTATTTTGGGGGTGCCTCTGGGCGTCGGGGCCGGCATCTACCTGGCGGAGTATGGCCGCAATCGCTTGGGTGATGTAATTCGCTTCACTGCCGACGTGCTCAACGGCGTGCCTTCCATCGTGATTGGTATCGTGGCCTACTCCATCGTGGTGCTCTACCAAAAGCATTTCTCCGCCTTGGCGGGAGGAGTGGCGTTGGCCATCATGATGATTCCAACGATCACGCGTACCACGGAGGAAATGTTGTTGCTGGTGCCGCAGGCGCTGCGCGAGGCGGCGTACGGACTGGGCATTCCGCGCTGGCGTACGACGCTCTCCATCACACTGCGCACGGCAACATCCGGTGTGCTTACGGGGATCATGCTGGCGTTTGCTCGGGTCGCGGGTGAAACCGCGCCGCTGTTGTTTACCGCGTTCGGAAATCAATTCTGGAATCTGCGCGTCGATCAGCCCACGGCGGCGCTCCCCCTGCAGATTTTCAATTATGCTATTTCTCCTTACGACGAATGGCACCGCCAGGCCTGGGCCGGAGCTCTGGTTCTCATTGTCCTCATCGTTACCGCGGTTGCCGCAGTGCGCTTGGCGGTACGCCGTGGAACTTTCGGAGCGGCATAATCTATGGGCGTCGGCATCCAGGTCGAGAACTTGAACGCATGGTACGGCAAGACCCAGGCCTTGTACGACATTCAATTGAAGATGGCGGCCAACCACGCCACAGCATTGATTGGGCCGTCGGGTTGCGGCAAGTCTACATTTATTCGATGTCTGAACCGCATGCATGAGACGATCCCTGAGGCCCGGGTGGAGGGGAGCGTTCGCATCGGAGAGATTGACGCCTACAACGGAACTTCGGCCACGCAACTGCGGCGGCGAGTGGGGATGGTGTTTCAAAAAGCGAATCCGTTTCCCACGATGTCGATCTACGACAACGTGGCTTCGGGATTAAAGCTCAACGGTTTTAGTGACCGGCGCAAGCTGAACGAAATTGTCGAACGGTCACTGGAAGCGTCTGCGTTGTGGGAGGAAGTGAAGGACCACGTCCACAAGAAATCCGGCGCGAGTCTTTCGGGTGGCCAGCAGCAGCGGCTTTGCATCGCGCGGGCGCTGGCGGTCGAACCGGAAGTCTTGCTCATGGACGAACCTTGCTCGGCACTCGATCCAATCTCCACCGGCAAAATAGAAGAGTTGATCTTTCAGCTTAAAGAGCGGTATACCATTGTGATCGTGACGCACAACATGCAGCAGGCGGCGCGGGTCGCCGAGTTTACCGGCTTCTTCCTGCTGGGAAAGATGATCGAGTTCGATAAGACGGAAAAAATCTTTACAAAACCCTCCCACAAGCGGACGGAGGATTACATCACAGGCAGATTCGGATAAGGCAGATTCGGATAAGGCAGATTCGGATAAGGAAGGTTTGGATAAATGCGCTCGCGTTTTCAGCAAGGGCTGGACGATCTCCGGCAGAAGTTGCTCCGCATGGGCGGACTCGCGGAACAGGCCGTGGATCGCGCCCGTCAGGCCTACATCGACCGCGATCTCACCCGTTGCCAGATGGTTCTCGAAGGCGAGAGCCTCATCAACACTTCTGAAAGGGAGATCGACGAAGCTGCGTTCGACTTGCTGGCTATGCAGCAACCGATGGCCGTGGATCTGAGATTCATCCTGGCCGTGACCAAAATCAATTCCGACCTGGAACGCGTCGGCGATCAGGCGGTGAACATTGCCGAGCGCGTGATGGACATGATGGATCTCCCGATTGTCGACTTGCCAGTGGACATTGCACGCATGAGTGCGGCAGTCAGCGCCATGGTACGCCGGGCGTTGGAGTCATTCATTGAAGGGAAGGTCGAACTGGCTCAGGCCGTGCTTGAAATGGACAATGTCGTGGATCGCATGAAGGACGACGCCTTCATCCAACTGGTGAAGACCATGAACCAGCGTCCGGACGTGGTGCGGCAGGCGCTCGATGCGCTGCTCATCGCGCGCAATCTGGAGCGCGTTGCTGATCATGCTACCAATATCGCCGAGGATGTCATCTTTTGGGTGCAGGGCTCAGATGTGCGGCACAATGTGAGTGCGGAGGAGCACTCGGAGCCCTCGCGCACAAACGTGGAGCCGACCCGCGCCTCGGGCGCGTAACACATCTTTAACTCCGAACGTCGAAACATCGCGCTCCTTCTGGTCTCGGGCGAGGTTTAGGAGATGAATCTTTCAGCTCGCCCGATGACACAAAATCGGATTCGAGGGCATCTCATGTTCGTCCGCTCGCCTTCTGGCCTCCGTTGTCGTCCTCGCTATTCTCTCCCAGTTTTCGATCGGAGTCGGCGCCGCGCAAGATCGCACTCCCTCTGTCAGCCCACGACGCTCACCCGGAAGGACGTCGCCTTCAGGCGTTAGCGTTGGTTCTGCTGACTTTTGACTGCGGCTTCGCGGCTGGATTAGGCTCATCATCATTTTTGATCTTTAAATTCTTTTGTCTTTGCTGTTTTGCTGTCGCAGATCAAAAATTGCGGAGGCACTGTGATTCGATTTTCCCGCGTCCTGTTTGTGATTGTATTTCTTGCTCTTGAGATTGCCGCAGGACAAGAGCGTCAGACCGATACCTCATCGATTTCGCTGCCCACGAGCAAGACATTGACGGTCCCGGCGCCGGGCCGCATAGGCAGCACCAATAGCTTTCCCGCGACCATTGCGATGAGTCTGGACGGGCGCTACGCCGCGCTGCTGAATGACGGGTATGGAACGCAAGAGACGCTGGCGACGCAGTCGATTGCGGTGCTCGACCTGAAGACGAATCAGCTTTCCGACTATCCGGACAAGCGCTTCGGCGAGAACGTTCACCAAAGTTATTTTCTCGGGCTCGTGTTCGGCTCTGACGGAAATCATCTTTACGCTTCAGTGGGCTCGATCACCGATCCGACTGGAACGAAGGCTGGGGATACAGGAAACGGAATTGCGGTTTACGGCTTCAGCGATGGCAAGGTTGCGCCTGAGCGATTCATCGCTGTCGAGCCGCAAGCGCTTGCGGCGGAGAAAAAAGTTGCAATGGATCTACAGAAGACGCCGGCAGGAACCGCGATCCCTTATCCGGCG
>OBLW0100000715.1_pt1 | contig 28452 bp, 28 predicted proteins | sample 1520161 | NCBI WGS metagenome assembly OBLW01 (sample SAMEA3539309, study PRJEB22396) | soil metagenome | biome: tundra; feature: field; material: soil | place: USA | collected 2010-05 | depth 0.15 m
CATCCCGCGACGGGATCTCCACGTAGTCAATCGTGTTGGGTATGGATGCTGGCATGGAAAATGATCGGGTTGCACTGGATAAATGTCAAAACGAGCCGCGGCTACGGCTCGCGCGCATCCCGCCCCGTGCGCCGAGTGCTGGTCGGAAGGGCCGGCTCGGTCGGATGGTTCGGTCGGTTGGCCACAATTGCGTCGCCGATCCGAATAGTACCCGCCGACAGGATCTGAGCGCGCAATCCACCTTTGTGCACAAGCCCTTTCAAGACTTCAGGAAAGGTGGACTTTGCAAGATGGTTGCAAGGCTCGCAGAGCCGGATTCCGCGAATAACGACCCCGCCAATCTTGAACTGCCGCCCCGCGAGGGCGTTCAGGTCAACGCCCTCGGTGACGATGTTTCTCCGGGCGTGCTGAGACGTGAACGGAAGCCCGGACTCCCTGGCAAACGCCTCGATGTTTTCTCTCTCGATCAGTGTGATTTCAAAATCGGGTTTTTGCGGATGCGGCGAAAATGTGCCGGAACCGTCGAAGTAACGATCACCCTCCAGACCCCGGCCCGGCACAGCTTGCACGTTTTCCCGTGCCTCCATCGGCGCAATTGGGGAGCGGGCAACCAGGATCTCGACGACGCGCGGCATGTTTTGATCGAACGTCACAGGTGAGTCACGCGAACGGTCGCCGCAAGCAGGTAATTCGTCGCCGGCATGGAAAGCGAGTTTCGCCTGTGGGTGGCAGCACGTTGCGATGAGCCGCGGCTACGGCTGGCGCGGCGGCGGCCCAGCAGACGTCGGCTCGATCGTCTTGCGCCAAAGATTCACCGGTCCATCCTCGTCTGAGTCAGTCCCGAATAACGAAAATCCTGCCTTTTCCAAAACTCTTGCCGAGGCCAAATTCGATGGCGATGCCTTCGCGGAGATTTGCTGAACCGATTGGGACAGGCACGCCTCGCTGCAAAGCAACAAAACTGCGGCTGTCGCATGTCCGCGACCCCGCGAAATCGGTGCAACATTATAACCAATTTCAACAACACCAGATTCCGGCTCCCCTTTGAATCCGCCGGACCCAACGATTCGACCGGAGATTTCGTCCAAAAATAAACGTGGCATATCCCAATACGGGCTTTCTGAGGCTATTGCGCGTTTAAGAATAAATGCAGGCGCCAGCGCACCGTCCTCGATAGTGTGACCACAAAATTCGGTTGGGCAATTTTGCAGCAGTTCGTTTGCCTCAGTGACGCTAGGGGTGATCAGTTTCAATGTCTTGCCGAACGTTGCGATGGGCCGACGCCTCGGTCAAATGGTTAGGCCGATTCATCAAGGACTGCCTCGATTCGATAACCATCCGGATCGAAGACAAACGCTGCATAGTAGCTCCTGCCATATTCGGGATGAAATCCCGAACCACCATTGTCCGCGCCACCGTGTTCAAGCGCCAACTTGTAAAAGCGGCCGACGGCTTCTTGTGACAACGCACTAAAGGCGATGTGAAATCCATCACCAGGCACAGTCATTCCGTGCAGCCTAAGCTTGATCGCGAATTTGTCTTCACCGCCCCGAGAACCATAGCCCACGGCCGTCGCATTCTCCCAGACACGGACGAATCCCAACGAGGATAACGTCGCGTCGTAGAAATCTGCCGAACGCGCAAGGTCCGATACGGCGAATGACATGTGGTGAAGCATATGCTCCATGGTGGTAGGGCTGAACGTTGCGATGAGTCGCGGCTACGGCTGGCGCGCCTCCTGCCCCGCAGGATGCGTGACAGGCGCAGTCGTCGGCGCGGTCGGATGGTTAGGCAGGGTGATCATGTGACCCTTGACTAATCTTCGTCATTTAGATCGATGGGCAATCCTTCGATTGCAAGAAATTCTCCCGAAGCTGCGCCCTCGCGTAGGCCCTTGGCCGCTTGATACTCATCGGAATAATAGAATGTCTTTGCTTGCTCAATGGTCGGAAACTCAAGGATGACAACTCGGCGAGTCTCGGGAGGTCCTTCCAATGTAATCGTGTTGCCTCCGCGCACAATGAAACGTCCTCCGTATTGAGCAATGACGCCGGGTGTAACCTTTGTGTATTCAGAATACCGCAGCCGGTCTGTGACTTCGACTCTAGCAACGATGTATGCTGGCATAATGGCTATGGGTGCGGTTGCTGCCTAACATTGCGATGAGTCGCGGCTACAGCTGGTGCGGCGGGTGCCCCGCAGTCGCTGTGTCAGACGGAGGCGTCGGCTCGGTCGGATGGTTAGGCTGCAGGAGCAATTGTAAATAGATTGCATCGAATCTTTGATTGAATTTTTGGCCGACATCTCGCAAATGAGCGACCTTCTGAAATCCGAATTTTTCGTGCAGTCGAACGCTTGGTGTCTGATCGGCAGAGATGTTCGCCAAAAGGGAGCGAAGGCCCAAGTGCCGTGCCACCTCAATCAATGCTCCGAGCAACTGACTCCCAATCCTCTGGCGGTGAAAATCATGGTGCACATAGATGGAGTCTTCCAACGTGCCCGCAGCAGCATAGGCGGCTCGGAATGAGCCGAGTGCGCCCCAGCCGACCACCCGCCCGCCATGTTCCGCGACCAAAACAGGCATGGACGGGCCGTGCTCCTGATACCAAGCTTTGCGTTCAGCTTCCGAACACGGTTGGGTTGTCCAAACACAAGTGGAGTGCGCTACGTAATAATTGTAAATTGCGTTGATGGCGGCAAGGTCGTCAGGCGTGGCCGGGCGGATAATGATGTTGTGCGTCATTGACTCTATTCTTCCTAAACCAAGCAACATTGTCGGCGGCAGCCGAACGTTGTTTATGCCGGAGGGACGGATGATCCAGATTTAGCTAGGCCTTGGCAGCAAGTTGATTAGGGAGACAATGGGCAGGCGTTATTAGGCCGAACGTCCTAATCAGACTGGGGTGAGAACCGGGTTGGAACTGGTGGAATCTGGCATTGCGAGAATTGCCATTTTATCCCCGCAACTTTTTGCCCGAATGACACCCAAGTTGGACATTCAGCCCAGCCAGCCGCGCCGGATCATGTTGATTGCGATCGCGGCGAGGAGAAGGGAGATGATCTTTGAGATGCCACGCAAGCCGGTCGTGCCGATCAGGCGGGCCAGCCGGTCGCTGAAGGCGAGGGCCAGGACCACGATCACCAGATTCGCGGCGAGCGCGAGAAGGGTCTGCGCAAGGCCCACGATCTGATTGAGGAGGAGGAGCGTCGTTATCGAGGCGGGCCCTGCGATCAACGGCATACCCAGGGGGACGACGCCAAAATCGTCGGCCAGTTTTGGGGGTTCCTCGGCGGCGGATTGCACAAGGTCGCGGGCGGCGATGATGAAGAGGATCAGTCCGCCGGCGATTCGGAAGTCGCTCTCCGTGATTCCGAGCAGCGCAAATATGGTGGTTCCGAGAAAAAGAAAGAGGAGGGCCACTCCACCGCCGGTCCAGGTGGCCTGATGGGCGATCTGCTTCCGTCTTTCGGCGGGCACGTCCCGGCCCATGGCGAGGAACACCGCGGCCAGGCCAATCGGGTCAATCGCAACAAAGAGTGGGATGAACGCCCGAATAAATATGACCAAATCGCGTCGCATGGCAGCACAGCCGCAAAGGCGGTCGTTGGTTGCAGGGTAACGGGAAGAATGCCCAGGCCAAGGACGTAATGAAGGCGGCCCGGGCGTTCGCTTTCACCCTTGTTTTGGGGATGGCAAGCGGGCAAGTTGCCGGTTCCCCCGCATGAAGATCGACCTTCGCCTGACTCCGGCAGGACTTCGGAAAAGCACGGCCCGTGTCTTCGAACTGGCGGGAACAAAGATCCGCTCGCTGGAGGCGTCCTGGGATCCATCCAAGGGGACTCCGGTTTTCACCGTCCGGGGACGCTACACCTCGCGAAGCTGGACCGAGTGGACGCAGGGCTTTCAGTTCGGCATGGCTTTCCTTCACTTCGACGGAACGGGCGACCAGGCGTCGCTGAAACTAGGCAGGGAGAAGACGTTGCGGTTCATGGCCCCGCATGTCTCGCATTTCGGGGTGCACGACCATGGATTCAATATCATTTCGACGTACGGCAATCTGTGGAGGCTGATCCGCGAAGGGAAGGCCTCGGGAGAGCGGCAACACCTCGATTTTGCCGAGCTTGGATTGAAGGTTTCCGGGGCCGTGCAGGCGGCCCGGCATGTTTCGACCGCCTATCGCGAGCCCTGGTCGCCCATCTCCGGGGCGCCGGGCGTCGCGCCGGGGGGATATATTTACTCGTTCAACGGCCCCCAGTCGCTTTTTGCCGATACGATCCGTTCGATGAGGGTTCTCGCTGTCTCCCACCAACTCGGTCACGCCCTCATGGGCGAGGGCGATCGGCCCATCAACCTTCTTCACCGAGCAATAGAGCACGCGGCGACGACCGCGCGGTTCAATGTCTTTTTCGGGCAGGGCCGGGATCGTTACGACGTGCGGGGACGCGTGGCTCATGAGTCGATCTTCAATCGCAACGACGGTCATTTTCGCTGCCCAAGCACGCAGCAGGGGTACTCGCCGTTCACTACATGGACCCGCGGGGCGGCGTGGGTCATCTGCGGCTTCGCCGAGCAATTGGAGTTTCTGGACACGGTCAAAGGGACCGACCTCGACCCGGTAGGAGGACGGCGGGCGGTGACCGACCTATTCCTGGAAACAGCCCGTGCCGCGAGCGATCACTATATCGACGGGTACTCCGCCCGGGACGGGATACCCTACTGGGACAGCGGCGCGCGGGATCTTCACAGGCTCGGGGATTACTCTCGGCGTCCCGCGGATCCCTTCAATGACTTCGAACCTGTCGACAGTTCGGCTGCTGCGATCGCCGCGCAGGGATTCCTGCGGCTGGGGCGATGGCTTGCGGCAAATGGATCTCGGGCTTCAGGAAGAAAATACTTTCAGGCGGGGCTCACGATCGCAAAGACCCTCTTTGACGAGCCCTACCTGTCGACCGACCCGCGGCACCAGGGCCTGCTGCTTCACAGCGTCTATCATCGGCCAAACGGATGGGATTATGTCCCGAAAGGCCGCACCGTGCCGTGCGGGGAGTCGTCGATGTGGGGGGATTATCACGCGCTGGAGCTTGCGCTGCTGATCCAGCGGCTGGCCGACGGGAAGTACTACACATTCTTCTGACGGGGTGGGCGGAACGCCGGCTTTCGTTGCAACCGGGCATCGCGTGCCTTTGGGTGTGAATCGAAATGGGTGAGCGTGTTTCATTGTACGAACTGACCCGGGCCGAGCTGACTGAACTTGTCACTGCCGGAGGGCACAGCCCGGTTCATGCCGCACAGGTCTGGCGCCACTTGTACTGGGACTATGCCGATTCGTTCGAGAAAATGACCGGACTGCCGTCGCGGGTCAGGGCGCAGCTCGAGCGGGAGACCCAAGCCGGCGCGTTGGCGACAACACGGGAGACCCGCTCAAGCGACGGTTTTACGCGAAAGTTCCTCCTGGGTTTGGGCGACGGCCGGATGATCGAAACGGTGCTCATGCGCTTTACGGGGCGGATCACGGCCTGCGTAAGCAGCCAGGCCGGCTGCGCGATGGGATGCGTGTTCTGCGCCACGGGACAAATGGGCTTCCAAAGGCACCTGAACGCCGGGGAAATCGTCGCCCAGGCGGTGCACGTGGCCCGCGAATGGCGGCTGTCGGCACGGGCTAATGGGGAGGCGCCCTCCGGCGGCTCACACCGCCTGCGCAATGTCGTCCTCATGGGGATGGGCGAGCCCCTGCACAACTACGATGCGGTCATGAAGGCCGTCGATATTCTGCGCGATCCAAACGGGCTGGCTCTCGGCGCCGAACGCATCACGCTCAGCACGGTGGGCGTCGTGCCCGGTATCCTGCGGCTAGCGGCGGAACGGCGGCCGGTCCATCTCGCCGTGTCGTTGCATGCGGCGACGCAGGAGGGGCGGCTGGCGCTTGTCCCCGTCGCAAGGAAATGGCCCCTCGACGAACTGATGGCCGCGTGCCGGACTTACAGCGGGATCACGGGCCGAAGGATCTTTTACGAATGGGCCCTGATCGAGGGAAAGAACGACTCGGCGGAGGACGCCCGGGCGGTCGGCCGGCTCCTTCGGGGACTTCCCGCCCAGGTGAACCTGATACCGCTCAACCCGACGGCGGGCTACGCCGGAACACCGTCGCACTCCGAAGCCGCCAAACGCTTCCAACATATCCTCGGCAGCGAGTTCGCGCTTCCAAGCACCGTCAGGCAGCGGCGGGGCATCGACATTGCCGCCGGCTGCGGCCAGCTCGCCGGCCTGCCGGGCGGGAATCTACCGGCTTCCCCGGCGGCGTGATCGAATCCGGCGCCAATCCTCGCACAGATCCTTCGCAGCGCCGGCCCATTCGGGAAACTTGAATTCGAAGCCCGAAGCGAGCAGCCGGCCGGGAACGACCCGCCGGCTCTTGAGGATGAGTTCCGTTTCGGTTCGCAGAAAGAAGGCGCCGACGGCGAGCATCCAGGCGGCGGCGGGGAGTCCTAAACGCGCGCCCCAGGCCCGCCTGATTTCCCGCATGAATTCCGCGTTCGGGACCGGGTTGGGTGCGGCCAGATTTACAGGGCCCGCGAGATCGGCCTTGTTAATGAGGAAATCGGCCGCGCGCACGAAATCCTCGTGATGAATCCACGAAACAAACTGTCCTCCGTCGCCCATCGCCCCGCCCAATCCCCGGCGGACAAGTCCCAGAAGCACATCGAACACGCTCCCCGGATCCGGATTCATGACAAGGCTGGTCCGGAGGATCACGCGCCGGGTTTGCGGAGTGCGTGCTTCCTCGCAGGCGCGTTCCCAGGCCCTGGCCACGCCCACGCTGAACGTCCAGGGCTCGGGGAACTCCGTTTCATGCTCCCGGATGATTCCGGCGGCCTCGTCGTTCGGCGCATCGCGGCGATCCGCGTAGATGGTCGCGGTCCCGGCTTGAAGCCAGACCTTTGGAGGGCGCTTCGCGCGGGCGATAGCCTCGCCAACGACTCGGGCCGATTCCGTCCTGGATTTAATGATCTGCCTTCGGTTTTCCTGGGTGTATCGGCAGTTGACGCTCCGGCCGGCGAGGTTGATGACGGCATCCGAGCCGTCGATTTCGGAAGCCCAGCTTCCAAGATTGCAGCCATCCCAGGGCACGCATCGCAACTCAGGGGAGGAGCCGGCGCGGCGGCTCAGGACAACGATCTCATGGCCGGCGGCAGCAAAGGCGCGGGAGAGGCAGATTCCGATCTGGCCCGAGCCGCCAGCGATCACGATCTTCATGAACTCATCCCTTTCCGGGCCGCCCGTGTTTTCGGCGGGTTCTCACGCTTTCGGCAAGCTCAGCCAGGACCGGCAGCGTTTTTTCCCAAGACAGGCAGTCGTCGGTCACGCTCCGACCCGGAACGAGCGGGCGCAGCCTGTAATCCTGCGCACCGCCCAGGAGGTTGCTTTCAATCATGACGGCGACGATTGCCCGCTCGCCGGAGGCGATCTGGTTGGCGACATCGGAGGCGACCGCCGGCTCGCGCCCGGCGTCCTTGCTGCTGTTCGCGTGGCTGCAGTCGACCATCAGGCCCTGCGGAAGATCGTTCGCCCGAAGCAGGGCGGCCGCAGCACGCACGTATTCCGACGAATAATTGGGCCCGTTTGTGCCTCCACGCAGCACGAGATGGGTCTGATCGTTGCCGAGGGTCTCCATGATGGCGGGCGCCCCCTCCCGGGTGACAGAGGGAAACCAGTGCGATTGCCGCGCGGATCGAATCGCGTCCACGGCCACCTGGACGTCGCCGTCGGTGCGGTTCTTGAAACCCACGGGCATGGACAGCCCGGAGGCGAGCTGTCGGTGCACCTGGCTCTCCACGGTCCTTGCGCCGATCGTGCCCCACGACACGAGGTCGGCGTAGTATTGGCCGAAGGTCGTGTCGAGAAACTCCGTCGCCACTCCCACACCGAGTCCGGCGATGTCCAGCATCAGCTTCCGGGCAAGCCTGAGGCCCTTGTTGATCCGATACGTGCCGTCGAGGTCGGGATCGTTGATGAGACCCTTCCAGCCCGCCACGGTGCGCGGCTTCTCAAAATAAACCCGCATGATGATGAGAAGCTCCCTGGCGTGCCTTTCGGCGGCAGCGCGCAAAAGGCCCGCATACTGCAGCGCCGACTCCGGATCGTGGACCGAGCACGGGCCGACGACGGCGAGAAGCCTGTCGTCCGCCCCGGAGAGTATGGCTCCGATCTCGCGGCGGGTTCGGGCGACAAACTCGGCCCGGGCATCGTCCAGCGGCAATTCGTCTTCAAGGATGGCGGGCGCAAGCAGGGGCTTCGTCGCGCAGATCCGCAGGTCGTAAGTGGGCTTGTGCATGCGCCTACGGGAGTTGGGCCGCCTCCCTCACCAGGGGGGATTCATGCAGCCGCGCCGGACCGGAGCCCGCGAGAACGCCCACCATCCGGCAGCGCCGCGCAAAGGTCAGCCACGCAAGCGAGGCGACGGGCGATTCGGCGGCAAGCTTCGCCGCGTCCGCAGCGAGCGATTCCTGGGCAGGCAGGACCGATTTCGGGAAGATATCCTTGCCGGTGAGGAAAAGGTTCAGCGATGCGCCGAGCGCGTCGAGCCACGCTCTCGGGCTTGAGGGAGCGGCGCCGGCGGGTTCCCGGGCTCCGGCCTCGGGCCCACACTCCATGTACTGGCAAATTTCGTCACGCAGACGGCCCAGCTCCGCGTCGGCCGTCGCCGGTGTCCAGCGGGCGACGAACTGCTTCCTCGCCCTGAATTTCTTCACCTCCCAAACGCGCAGGGCGAGCTCATAGTCGCCCGCTTGGTGCCGCAGCGTGCCGGTCACGGCGTAATCGACCGCCTCGGAGGTCGTGTCCACAAGCTGCCGGATATGCTCCGCCGACCACTCCGTTGAAAAAATCATCGGCAGGCGGGATCCGTCGGCCTGATCGAAAACGGCAACCGCTGCCAGGGGAGCATACCGGGGCGAATAATAAAAGACTTCCGCCAGCCATACCGGCAGGGCGCGCGAAAGCCGTCCCACTTCGTCCTCGGGGGCGCGCATCGCCACGCCGATGTCGGGATAGGCTTCGGGCAGGCCCAGCTGGGTGAATGCGATTCGCCGGATGTTTTCCCCTTTCGACGGAAGAATCCGGTCGCCCAAGGGCTCCAGACCGTAGAACCAGACCGGCTTGCTGATCGTGATGATGGACACCTTTGCCGCATGCTGCGGCGGCGCGTCGCCTTGTTGGGAACCGGCCGGCGCGGCGGCCGAGTCGCCCTGAAGGAAGAGTTCGGAAATCGCATTTGAAAACCCGTGGAGTCTTTCCTCGAGGTCCGGGCGATTCAGGGAGAAAAGAATATCGAGCATATGCTGCGCTGCATCGGTCTCCCGCACGGCGAGGTACGCTTGCAGCACGTTCAACCCCGCGGCGGGGCCGTGGCGAACGGCGTCGTAACGCGGCGCGACGAGCTCGATGATTTCCGCGGCGTGCCCGGTCGAGCCGAGGTCTCCCGAAATGGTTGTCAGGATGTCCGCGCGATCGCCTGCAATCACCAGCACTTCCTCATAAATGGCCAGGGCGCCGGGCAGATCCTTGCCGTCAAGCCTATCGCGCGCGGAACGCAATTGGCCGGCGATCGCATGGGGTTGGAGGGCGACGGCATGCGGCCTGGCCTCGGATGCTGTTTGTTCCGCCGGCGATTGCAGCTCCGCAAGCTCGCGCGGAAATTCCGGCGGGGGCTGGGCGGGCGCCTGTTTCTTGCCTGAAAAACGGTCAAAGAATCCCATACTCTTCAGAAAAGCGCCTATTGCCGGGCGTCTTCCTCCTTCTTCAAATGCTTTTGGTGCCAGATCAACCAGACGACATAAAGTAGAACGATCAGGTTCACGATAAGCAGGACCAGGCGCTCCCAGGCAAAACTGACGATACAGGCCTTCGTCTCCCATGGCAGGAAACCTCCGGTGGCCACAATGAGCATGTACTCGGCCCAGACCTGATTCAGCCAAAGGCCGATGCCTTCAATGTAAAGCTCTCCCGCATAAATGAATGTGACGAGGCCAATCGTCCTCAGGGTGTGTGGGTTGACATTGGCTATCTTCTCGAGAAGCAGCCTGACAACCGTGTTTTCGGGATCGATCCTGAGGCGAAAGGTGATCAATCGGACGGTTTCTCCAAAATCCTGGTTGATCGACCGGAAGAACCCGAAGGCAAGGCCGGTGAGCAGCAGAGCCTTGGCGATCTTTACAAGCGCGATCACCCGCAAGCCGGTCAATTTCGGCTTTGGCTTCGCCTTTTGGTCGGTCCCGGAAGCTGGTTGATCCAATCTGGTCATGCTGAATGGCGTGTTATGCACCTTCAAACCCGCCGTGCCAAGATCAGGTTCCTTTGCACCCCAAGACCGAGTTCGCCGCCCAGCGGTAATTAGAAGCCGTCATGTCACATGGCATGGGCCAGGATGTCGGCCAACTGCAGGTCGTTGAGCGCGACGGGGTTTGCCTTCATGCTGCTGGCCGATTTCGCGCGGACAACGATTTCGGCAACGCTCCCGGGTTTGACCCCATGGGCTGCGAGCCGGGGAATGTGGAGGCTCGCCACCAGCTCGCGGACCCACGCAACTCCGTCGTCGGCCGACGCGTCGGATCGCCCGGTCAGCCATCGGGCGACTTCGCCGTAGCGATCCACCGTCGCCGATCCGGTTGCGCCGGCCCGCGCCACCCGCAGGTTCATCTCCATCACGGGCGCGAGCAGGATCGCGCACGCGGCACCATGCGGCGCCGGATAAAGCCCCCCAATTGGCGCGGCAAACCCGTGAACGGCGCCCAGTCCGGCGTTTGCGAGCGCAAGACCGCTCCAAAGGCTTGCGAGCGCGAGGTCTGTGCGCGCGCCCAGATCCCCGGGGTTGCTCCAAGCCAGGGGAAGCGCACGGGCTGAGCGCGGCAGGGCGGCCGCGCAGAGGGCATCGGTCATGGGATTCGCACGATTGCAGACATAAGCTTCGATGAGCTGGGTAAGGGCATCCATACCTGTTGCGGCCGTGACCGCTGGTGGAAGTCCGAGTGTCAGCTCGGGGTCGACGAGCGCGATCCGGGCGAGCAGATGCGGGCTGCGAAGGCTCACTTTCACTCCGCGCTCGGGAACGCCCAAAACGGCGTTGCGGGTCACCTCGGCGCCCGTTCCCGCCGTGGTCGGAATGGCAATCCAGGGCGCGGCAGGCTTGGAGAGAGGATGTCCCCCTCCGACGACCTCAAGGTAGTCGGACAGGTTGCCCGGATTGGTCAGTAGCCCGGCGACCGCCTTGGCCGCATCGATCGCGCTTCCCCCGCCAAATCCGACGACGAATCCGGCCTCAAAACTCCGGGCCGCCTTCACCGCGGATCCGACCGCAGAAACCGTGGGCTCGCCATCTATGGCAAAGACTTCCGAGCCGACGCCCGCTTCTTCGAGTCGCTTCCTCAAGAATTGCGCCCGCTCCGGATGCCTCCCGGTGACCACCAGGGCCTTTCTGCCCCAAGGCGCCACGAGGGAGCCTGCTTCGGAAAGCGTCCCCGGGCCGAAAATGATCCGTGTCGCCGTTGCAAATTCGAAACGCATGACGCTGGATGGGTTCTTGTTTTTTACGGGAGCAGACCGCCTCCTGTGCAGCAACGCGCGCTACCGGACAGAACCGTCCGACGCTGGCCAATCTTCACCTGCAGGGAAAACCGCCTCGTATTTCACGCTCGTCCGTGGGGAGGCCATCATCGGCGCAACGGCGTCCCGCCATGCTGCGTAGTGCGCGGTTTCTTTGTGCGCGGCTTGGGCGTTTGGCGTTCGATAGACCTCGACGAGGGCAAAACGCGTCGGATCGTCCGCCTGCTGGCAAACGTCGAAGCGGACGATCCCCGGTTCGCGGACACTCGCCCGGGCGTTAGCCAGGATCGCCGCCTTGAAGGCCTCAACACAATCCGGCTTCACATGGACCTGAACCTGTATGATGAACATGGAGAGAGGGGTTGGCGCGCCGCGCCGAGTTGACCGCGTAGCCCTTTTTTGAGGCCGGGGCAAGCGCCGGGAATAAATACCCCCTGGCAGCGCCCGCGGGTCGCCGGCAATGCCGGGCGTGCACCCAATATCGTGCGGAACATTCTACCGTGCCCGAAGGCTCCCAACGCCGGATTGTTCCGTCCTTGCAAACCCTAAAGAAACTCATAATAATTTAATAATAAGTTACTTACAATGTATTCTGCACAAGCGGAGCCAAAGGTGACTCCCGATGGAACCTTGGAGCGCCAGTTTTCGTCACAGTACCTGCAAACGGAATACCTCTTCCCACCATGAACAAGAAAGCTCTACTCTGCGCCGGTCTTCTTGCCGGTGTCCCTGCGGTCGCGCTCGCTTACGGCCGCTTTGGATTCGGATTTAACTTTGGATTTCCCCTATACGATTATCCCGCGCCAACCCGCGTAGTCGTCGTTCAGCAGCCGGCCGCGACAGAAGTCGCGCCCCCTTCCCCTGGCGTGGACTACGTTTGGGTCGCCGGACACTGGGAATGGGAAACAGCTGGCAACCGCTGGCTGTGGTACGGCGGCTCATGGCAGAGGCCTCCGGCGCCCAATGCCGTCTGGCAGGCCGGTTACTGGTCACAACGGGGACACAGATGGATCTGGGTGCCTGCCCATTGGGCAATTCCCAATCCTCCCCCCGCTGTCCCTGCCACGCCATCCGTTGATGAGAACCCTCCGCCTGCCCCCCAGGCAGCCCCAACCCCGCCGGCCGATCCGGCCATGGTGCAAGAGCCGGTTGTGGTCAACGAGGCCCCGCCTTCTCCGATTGTTGAGGAAGTTTATGCCGCGCCGGGACCCGATTATGTCTGGATAGGAGGCCTGTGGACCTGGAGCGGCGCCTGGGTCTGGGCCCCAGGCCATTATGCCCGGGCTCCCCACCGGGGAGCTGTATGGATCGGCGGTTCGTGGACCCGCGGCAGCCGAGGCTGGGGCTGGGTCGGCGGACGCTGGCGCTGAGCTGCAGCAGCGCGGGCCAAAACTCGTCCGGCGCTTTCGCGCGCGATCGTGCCGTTCTCGGCTTACCAACGGCGGTTTGTTCGCCGTTGGGCGGGCCGCCCTCCGAAGTTTGGGCGCCTTCCCTGACGGCCGCCCCCGGCCGGCTGCGGAGGGCGCGCGGCAAAAGCCTTGTAATTGAATCCCGCCAATCGAGCCTCCGGGATCTTTTGCCCTATAAAGCGCTGGATGTCCCGGATGTTGGCGGCGTCCTCGGGAGTGACCAGCGTGCAGGCGTCGCCCACCGCCTGCGCGCGGCCCGTGCGACCGATGCGATGGACGTAATCTTCGGGATTCTCGGGCACGTCATAGTTGATGACGTGCGTGATGCCCGCAACGTCGATGCCGCGGGCCGCGATGTCCGTCGCGACCATGACCTCGTACTTGCCGCTTCTGAAACCCTCGAGGGCTTCCAGCCGCTGGTTTTGCGAACGGTTGGCGTGCAGGACGGCGACGGCATGGTTGGTGGCGCTCAGCTTGCGCGCGATCTTGTCGGCGCCGTGCTTCGTCCGGCTGAACACAAGGACGCTGTCGAAACCCGCTTGGGCAAGCAGGGCCTGCAATAGGTCGAACTTCTGGTCGAACGACACCGGATACAGGAGGTGGTTCACCATTTGCGTGACGGGGCGGTTGGCTCCCACCTCAACCCGTTCGGCGTTGCGCAGCGCGAACGCAGCCACCGACTGGATTTCCGGCGGCACCGTTGCGGAGAAAAAGAGGGTCTGCCGCGCCTTTGGGCACCGGGCGATGATATCCCTGACGACCGGCAGGAAACCCATGTCCAGCATGCGGTCGACCTCGTCGAGGACGAGGATGGACACGGCCGACAGATCGATCGTCCGATCCTGCATGTAATCCATCAGCCGGCCTGGCGTCGCCGCGACGATGTCAACCCCGCGGGCCAATTCCTGGCGTTGCCGCCCGTATCCGACCCCGCCGAAAACAGCCAGGGTCCGCAGCTTTGTGAACCGGGAGAAATCATGAAACGCCGTCTCCACCTGCGCGGCGAGTTCGCGCGTGGGTTCCAAGATGAGCACGTGGGGTCTTCCCCGTGGGGCGGCGGGGGCCTTGCCAAGAAGCTGTGAGATGATCGGCAGCGCGAAGGCAGCCGTTTTTCCCGTGCCCGTCTGCGCCGAGCCGATCAGGTCCCGTCCGGAAAGAACGATCGGGATCGCCCGGAGCTGGATGGGGGTGGGATGGGTAAACCCCGCCGCCTGGATTCCCCGAAGCACAGGCTCGGCCAAATTAAACGCTTTGAAAGGCATACCCAAAGCAGGGAATCGCAATCCATGGGATTAGCGAGCCCGGGCGAAGAACATTGGACAGACGACCCCGGTGTTGGCATGATTCAAAGCGCAATGATCAAATACCCAGCAAGAGTTTGGCGTCTGGCTCTTTTTGGAGCTGTCGCGCTCGCGGCCCGGGCGGATGATCTCCCTCCGCTGAATTCGCCACCCGGCACGGAACAATTTGGCGGCAAGTTCATCTGGGCCGATCTGTTCACGGCGGATCCGGCGGCGGCATCCCGGTTTTACACATCCCTTTTCGGGTGGGAGGCCACGTCGCTTTCCCGCACGGGTTCCTCCGGGAACGCGCACTCTTACATTGTCCTTTCAAACGAAGGCCGGCCGGTGGCCGGGATCGCCCTCCGACCGGCGAAGATGGAAGACGCCGTGCATGGCCGCTGGGTCGGGTACGTCTCGGTAAAGGATGTGCCGCAGGCGCTCGCGGCCGCGACCTCTGGAGGGGGCCGCATTCTTTTCCCCGCTAGATCCCTCCCGCAACAGGGAATCAAGGGTATCTTCATCGACCCGGATGGCGCCGAGCTGGGGGTTATGAATTCGAGTTCGGGAGACCCCGCGGAGTACACGCCGGAATCCGGTGACTGGACATGGTCGGAGCTGTTCGCCCGCGATCCTGCAAAAGCCGGGCAATATTACAAATCGGTCGCCGGCTATGACGTGATTCCCGATACGCGCACTGACCGCGCCGATACCCTGATCCTTGTCAGCGGAGGCTACTCGCGGGCCGGCGTGTTGCCCGTGCCGAACCGGCCCAAGGCCAGGCCCGCCTGGCTCTTGTTCGTCCGCGTCGCGAGCGTCAAGGACACGATCGCGCGCGTCGTCGCCCTCGGTGGCCGGGTCCTGCTCGCGCCCAGCAGCGAGCCAACGGAGTATTGGAAGGCGATCATCGCCGACCCGGCGGGCGCCGTGCTCGGAATCGTCCAGCTGGAAACGCCGGCACCGGCAAAGGAGCATCCGTGAACAATTTCAAAATGCCCTTCCGCACGGGATTCCCGGCGGCCCTGGCGGGCACGGCGGTCCTCGTCTTTTTCGGATGCGTCGCGGTCCCGGGAGGGGATTACACGGAAGTCGACAGCGACTACGGTTACGTGGGGCCGTGGACTTATGGCACATTCGAGGCCGGCGGTTATTCAGGCGCAAGGCCTCCGTACGAGCGGCCGGAGGTCAATAACAGGGAAAGGGGCGCGCCGGATCAGCCGGGTGCCAATCACCACGAAGCGCCCCCACAGAGCCACTCTCCCGCCCCGGTCCACAACAATCCGCGTCCGCCTCCTTCCATTCCGAACAATCCGCGCCCATCAGGGGGTGGCGGCGGATCTCGCGGAGGAGGCAGCAGCGGCGGCGCCACTCATTCCGGGGGCGGAGGAGGAGGCAATGCCGGCGGTGGTTCCCGCGGCTCCGGTGGCGGGGGCAACGGCAAGAAATAGCCGGCGCCTCGCGCCGGCCCTGCATTCGTTTTCCTTTCTTACACCTTCGCTGCCAGCGCCGCCTTGACCCTTGCGGGTGTCATCGGCAACTCGAGCATGCGGACTCCCGTCGCGTCATGCAGGGCATTGGCCAGAACGGCTCCCATCACGATGATTGCAGGTTCACCGCCGCCTTGCGGCGGTGTGTCGTCCGCATCGAGGATGACCGTTTCAATCTTCGGCAGCCAGGAGAAGCGGGGAAGCGCGTAGCTGTCGAAATTCGTTTCCTGGATTGCTCCGTTCTTGAAGTGAATCTCCTCGGACAGCGCATAGCCCATGCCCATCGTCAGGCAGCCTTCCATCTGAATTTTTGCCCCGGCCGGATTGATCACAAGTCCCATTTCCTGCACGCAGAGGACGCGCTTCACAGCGATCTTCCCCTCCTTCCTGTCGACCCCCACCTCGGCGATGGCGGCGACGTAGCTGCCGGCATCCGATCCACAGGCAACGCCGAGACCCCTGCCGCTCGGGCCCTTTCCGGACGCCCACCCCCAGTGTTCAGCCGCCGCCTTCAAAACCCGCACGAGCCGTGCGTCCTTGAGGTGATTGAGCCTGAATTCAATCGGGTCGGTCCCCGCCATTGAGGCAAGCTGATCGATATGGGATTCGCGCGCGAAGGCATTGGTGCTCGAACCCGGGGCGCGCCAGGCTCCCACGGAGAAGGGATGAATTCCGGGCGGGCCCTGGAAACCGCCCGCGGCGGAGGTCCGGTGATGCGTTATGTCGTAGAGCGCAACCGCACCGCGATCCCCCGCGAACAGGACCTCATAATCCCAGAAGGCGATCCGTCCCGCGTCGTCGAGCCCCGACTGAATCTTCACGACGGCGGCCGGCCTGAAGGTGTCGTTGAAGAATTCCTCCTCGCGCGTCCACATCACCTGCACGGGACGTCCCGTTTCCTTGGACAAACGCGCGGCCTCCACCGCCTGCAGGTTGAAGGACTTGCCGCCGAATCCGCCGCCCACGAACGGCGTTATGACCCTCACGCTTGGAGTCGGCAGGCCGAGGGCGTGGGCAATCTCCTCGCGCGCGCCAAATGGATTCTGGGTCGAGGCCCAGATTGTTGCCTTGTTCCCTTCCACGTGGGCCAGCGCCGTGTGGGTTTCCATCGCGGCATGGGCGACGTAGGGATTCCGGTAGGTTTGGTCGCAACGGCGCACGGCGCGCGCGCGGCCGGTCTCGATATCGCCTCCGCGTGCAATTACCTTCGGTTCTCCTTTCGCCTGTTCCAGGTGATCGTAGATCGTCCTGTCGTCCAGCCTGGACGGGGAGGGTTCGAAGTCGGCGTGCAGCTTGCCAAGCGCGCTTTCCGCGACGTCCGGGAATTCGTGCAGGACCGCCACCAGTTCGGGCAGCTGGACAAGCACGACGCCATCGATTTCGTGCACGGCCGAGGCGTCGACCTGCTTGAGCGTCGCCCCGTGCGCCGGAGCGCGCAGCACACGCGCATAGAGCATTCCCGGCAGGCGGAGATCGCCTGCAAATTTCGCCTTGCCCGTCACCTTGTCGCGTGAATCCCGCCGAAGCATCGGCTTGCCGACAATCTTGAACCGCCCGGGCGCCTTGAGATCCGGTTTCACGGCCAGGTGGCGCTCGATCTTCCTTCCCTGAGTCAGCTGGCCGTAGCCGACCTTCCGCGACGGATCCTTGGAATCCACGACCACGCCCTGCTGCACGGTGAGCTGCGTCACGGGAACCTGCAGAAATCCGGCGGCCAATTCCATCAACACACCCCTCGCTTCCGTTGCGGCGGCCCGCCAAAGCAAACCAAAGGAGCGCGTGGTCATGGAGCCCCAGGTGCCCGCGTCGAATGGACACAGCTCCGTGTCGCCCATGACGATCTCGACGTCGTCGACCGAGACATCCAGATCCTCGGCGAGCATCTGGGGCAGCGAGGTGACAACCCCCTGGCCCATTTCGATCTTCCCTGTAAAGCAGGTGACGTGGCCGTTTTCGTCGATGTGCAGGAACGCGTTGAAATCGTTCGCCGGTCTCGGACGAAAAGCGAGCGGACGCGCAGCCTCGGATTCCTGGGCGCGGACGGAAGGATGGAAGACAGCCCAAACCATCAGGCCGGTGCCGAAACGCTTGAGGAATTCGCGGCGCGTAGGAGGGTGCATGCCCGGCTCCAACGTCTCCGATTGGCGGGCCCGAACAGGGATGGAATCGGTGCTCATGATGCCCTTCCTCCCTTCATGACGGACGCGGCGGACAGGATCGCATCGACGATGCGCGTTTGCGCGCCGCAACGACAGAGGTTGCCATCCATGCCTGCGATGACCTCGTCACGCGTCGGGTTGGGATGTCTCAGCAGAAGATCATAGGCGGTCAGGATCATGCCGGGCGTGCAAAAACCGCACTGGAGGGCGTCGTGTGCGACAAAGGCCTCCTGAATCGGATGCAGCTTTCCATCGCCGGCCAGGCCTTCGATCGTCGTCACATCCCTGCCCTCGACCGACTTGATATCCACCGAGCACGACCGCGTGGGCCGGTTGTCCACAAGCACCGTGCACGCTCCGCATTGGAGGATGCCGCAGCCGTATTTGGTGCCGGTCAGCCCAAGGTCCGTGCGCAAGACCCAAAGCAGGGTCCGGTCCGGTGCGACCTTGATCTTCACCGGCTGCTTGTTGACGCGGAAAGAAACGGTGTCGGGCATGGCAGGTAAGTCCGGGCCTTGGATCTGAATTCGTCGACACTTTGGACCCAAACGGACACGAGGCAAATTCCATTCAAGCTCTTTTTTGCGCTTCGATAAGCATTCGTGAAACCATTATAACCATTTGAAACATTAATACTAAGACAAAATAAGCATAGCTTTGGCGTTGGGTTGATGACCACTGGAGTTCACAAACCTAATGTGAACTTGGCCTCCCTTCTCATCGTGATTCCGCCGCTTTTGGGCTTGGGGTTGCTGTTCGTGAGATTTGAGGGTCTTCGCCGGTGGATCGTGGGGATCGCAACGGCGCTTTTGGCTTTGGGCACCATCGCCTTGACGGCGGGTTGGGCGCCGGTCGGGTTGATCATCCCTTTCTTTGGCGGGCATGCCGCAAGCGTTGCCATGCTTTGCCTGGAAGTGTCGATGGGGTCATACATCGTCTGGGTGGGAATCCGCCGGCGCCGTCCCCTCATCGTCATTCTTTTGCTGGCGCAGCTTTTGCCGATGGTAGGATGGGAACTGTACCACAGCGGGGAATTGCATGCGGAATGCAATCTCGTCGTCGACCGGCTTTCGGCAATAATGGCCCTGATCAACGGGATCGTCGGCGGGGCGATCTGCCTCTATGCGCTCGCGTACATGCGGGAATTCCATGGCACGCACCATCCCGAGTGCCCGGATCGCCGCCCGTTCTTCTTTTGCCTGCTCTTTGTCTTTCTGGGCGCGATGTTCGGGGTGGTCTTCGCCAATAACCTACTTTGGCTCTATTTCTTCTGGGAAGTGACCACCCTGTGTTCCTTCCTGCTCATCGGCTACCGGCAGAACGAGGAATCGATCGAAAACGCGCTTCGGGCGCTGCTCTACAATCTGATCGGCGGGCTCGCCTTTGCGGCAGCGATCATCTGGTTCTTCCGTGGCAGCGCCAGCATTGAACTAAGCGTCCTGATCAAGTCGATTCCTGCAGTCGCGCTGGCTCCGGCCGCCCTCCTGAGCTTCGCCGGAATCACCAAGGCGGCTCAGTTTCCGTTTTCACGCTGGCTTTTGGGTGCCATGGTGGCGCCGACTCCTGTGTCGGCCCTGCTCCATTCGAGTTCGATGGTGAAGGCGGGGGTATACCTTGTGATCCGCTTGGCCCCGGTTTTGCAGGGCAATCGCATCGGAATCGTCGTGGCGCTTGTCGGTGCCGTAAGTTTCGCAACAGCTTCTTTTGCGGCTGTTTGTACAAGCGACGCTAAGAAGGTGTTGGCGTATTCCACAGTGGCCAACTTGGGTTTGATCGTCCTGTGCGGGGGAATCGGCACTCACGAGGCGGTATGGGCTGGCGTGCTCCTGATCATATTCCATGCCGTGGCGAAATGCCTTCTCTTCCTTTGTGTTGGGGTGATCGAGCACAAGCTGCACAGCCGGGATATTGAAGGGATGTCAGGGCTCATCCTCAGCATGCCCCGGTTGTCGATCATGCTTCAGATCGGAATCGCGGGCATGTTCCTGGCCCCCTTTGGCATGCTCATTGGAAAGTGGGCAGTCCTGAAGGCGGTCGTGGACACCTACCCGGCGATCATGCTCTTCATTGTGTTCGGAAGCGCGCCGACCTTGTTCTTCTGGATGAAATGGATGGGCAAACTGCTCGAAGTCACGAAGCCCATCGTCAACGTGGAAAAGGGGATCGGCCCCGGCGAATGGTCCGCCCTGTATCTGCTTACCGGAATCACGGCGCTCACCTGCATTCTCTTTCCCTGGATCTCCACCTACATGGTCGAGCCGTACGTCATCGGCGTCTACGGCCAGTCCGGCCGGCTGGCACACGGGAACCTGGTCATCATGACGATCATGTTCGCGATGGTTGCGCTCTTTCCGCTGAGTTTCTTCAACTACGGGCGGCGTGTGAAGGTCCTGGATCCGTATCTGGGCGGGATGAACGCCAGCGGAGGGAATCGGTTCGCTGCGGCGGCCGGCGATGTCCAGGAGGTCCGGATGGCGAATTACTACCTCACAAGGACTTTCAATGAGCCCCGCGTTTTCCGGATCGGAGTGGCCGCGGGCCTGGCTCTGTCCTGCGTCCTGTTCGCATTTGTCCTGCTGTCATGACGCCCCTCGCCAGACTCCTTGTCTATCTCGCGGCGGCCCCGCTGGTCGGGGGCCTCCTCTCCGGGCTCGACAGAAAGATTTCGGCCCGGATGCAGTCGAGACGCGGACCACCCCTGTGGCAGCCGTTCTACGACGTCCGGAAACTTTGGCACAAGGAGAACATGGTCGTCCGCCGCTCGCAGGACTACTATGTGTTCTTCTTTCTCATTCTGGTCATTTTCACCGGCGGACTGTTCTTCGCCGGGTCGGACCTCCTGCTCGTTGTTTTTGCACTTACCCTGGCGGCGATTTTCTTTGTCCTGGGAGCCTATAAGGCGAGTTCGCCGTATAGTTTCGTGGGAGCCGAGCGCGAATTGCTCCAGATGATGGCCTACGAGCCGATGGTTCTGTTGACGGCGGTCGGCATGTACATGGCTTCGGGAAGCTTTTACGTGAACGATATCGCGAACCGACCGAGGGCGCTAATCTGGACCCTGCCGGGCGTCTTTCTTGGGTTTCTCTTCTGCCTTGTGATCAAGTTCCGAAAGTCGCCGTTCGACCTCTCCTGCTCCCACCACGCCCACCAGGAGCTGGTCCGTGGCATCCTGACTGAATTCTCCGGCCGGACACTGGCGATGATCGAGGTGGCGCACTGGTTCGAGAACGTTTTCCTGCTGGGCTGGGTTTACCTGTTCCTCGCGTCATCGCCGTTCGTGGGTGTGGGCGTCGCTCTCGCTGTCTTCGTCCTTCTCGTGGCGGTCGACAACACCTGCGCGCGCGTGAAGTGGCCCGTGATGCTTACCTGGGCCTGGCTTGCCACCCTGGTCCTGGGATTTGGCAACATCCTGTTACTAAAATTCTTCTGACATGTTCGCGTTCAAGAAATCCCCGTGGATCATCCACTACGACGCGTCGAGCTGCAATGGGTGCGACATTGAAACGCTGGCCTGCCTGACGCCGATCTACGACGCGGAGCGCCTGGGTGTGATAAACACGGGCAACCCAAAGCATGCGGACATCTTCCTGGTGACGGGTGCGGTCAATCCGCAAAGCCGTGACGTGATCCGGAATATTTACCATCAACTCCCGGAGCCGAAAGTCGTCGTCGCCATCGGAGCCTGCGCCGCCAGCGGCGGGATCTTCCGGGACTGTTACAATGTCAGCGGCGGAGTCGACACCGTGATTCCGGTCGACGTGTATGTGGCCGGCTGCGCCGCGCGGCCGGAAGCGATCATCGACGGGGTGGTCCGGGCGGTCCAATTGCTCGAGACAAAACACAAATCAATGATGGAGACCGCCCACGGCATCGACCGGCTGGTGTACGAGCGGGCGGAACTTCAGGATATCCCTGAAATCCTCGCCCTACAGAGGGTCACGTACCAAAGCGAGGCGGAAATCTACGGCGACGACAGCCTGCCCGCCCTGCAGCAGACGCTAACTGAGATGGAAGGCGATTTCGCCCAATGGACGTTTGTGAAAGCTGTGATCAACGGCAAGATTGTGGGCGCCGTTCGTTGCCACAGGGACGGCGCCATGGGGCATATTCGGCGCTGCATCGTTCATCCCTATTTCCGCCGGCGCGGCATCGCTCGGCGCCTGATCACCGAGGCGGAGCGGACATTTCCGCCGGAGGTCACCTGCTTCGAAACCCTGACCGGCCACAAGAGCCGGCGAAACATAGCGATGTGCGAAAAACTCGGCTATCGCATTTTCAAGACGGAGCCATTCCTGCCGTCAATCGAGTGGGTGTACCTGCAAAAGGAGCGCAAATGAACGAAGAGCAAAGTTTCCCGGTGATTCCCGTCGAGACCCTGCTGCCCAAAGTCCGGGAGTTGCGCGATGCGGGCTGGCGGCTGGTGCAGATAGGAGCCGCTGCGGTTGGCGAGGTGATCGAGGTAACCTACAGCTTCGACCTTGAAAACCGCCTTTCCAACCTGCGTGTGTCGTTGCCGGCCAAAGGCCCGCCCCGCCTCCCCAGCATCGCCTCCGTCTACGCGTGCTCGTTCCTGTACGAAAACGAAATGCACGACCTGTTTGGCATCCAGGTGTCGGGAATGGCGGTCGACTTCAAGGGAAAGTTTTACCGCACGACGGTTCCATTTCCCTTCGCTTCCCGGAAAACATGAACGCGACCGCGCCACGCACCCTTATTCCTTTCGGTCCGCAGCACCCGGTCCTGCCGGAACCGATCCATCTCGAGCTCGCGGTCGAGGACGAAAGAGTCGTCGACGTCATTCCCTCGGTGGGATTCGTCCATCGGGGGCTGGAAAGGCTGGTGGAGCTGAAGGACTACCAGGAGTTCGTCTTCGTCGCCGAGCGAATCTGCGGCATTTGCAGCTTCATCCATGGCCAGACATACTGCCAGGCGATCGAGGTGATCATGAAGATCGAAGTCCCGCCCCGGGCGCGCTACTTGCGCACGATCTGGGGCGAGCTCTCGCGGTTGCATAGCCACCTGCTGTGGCTAGGCCTCCTGGCCGACAGCTTTGGATTTGAGAGCCTCTTCATGCATTCCTGGCGCGTCCGAGAGAAGATCCTCGACATCATCGAGGCGACCGCGGGCGGACGCGTGATCTTCGGCTCGTGCAAGATCGGCGGGGTCCGGCGCGACATCGGGACGGACGCGTTCCGGACCATGCTCAAGCAGCTTGAGGAAATCGAAAAGGACATGCGCGAAATCGTGAAAGTATTTCTCAACGACGGCACCGTGAAGCAGCGGTTGGTCGGGGTCGGTATCCTGTCCATGGAGGACGCCCATGCCCTTGGCTGCGTCGGCCCGACTTCGCGTGCCAGCGGACTGACGCAGGATATGCGCCAGCTGGGGTATGCTGCGTTTGACGAGATTCCCGTGGAGCCGATCACCCGCGCCGAAGGAGACTCCCATGCGCGTTGCTCGGTTCGCTGTGCCGAGCTCTTCCAGTCGGTGGATATCATCCGCCGGGCGGTCGCGAAGATCCCCGAGGGAGAGATTGCCGTCAAGGTGAGCGGCAACCCAAACGGGGAATGCCTAATGCGCACCGAGCAGCCGCGGGGCGAGGTTGCGTACTACCTCAAGGCCAACGGCGAAAAGAACCTGCAGCGCTTCCGCGTTCGGACGCCGACGTTCGCCAACCTGCCCGCGCTCGTGAAGATGATCCCGGGCTGTTCCCTGGCGGATGTGCCTATCCTGGTTCTCACCATCGACCCGTGCATCAGCTGCACAGAAAGGTGACATGTCCTATTTCGGCATGAGCAAATTGACGCTGAAATCGGCTCTTCGCCGGCCGGTGACCCGCGGCTATCCCTTCGAACCCCGCCGGGTAATCCCGCATTCCCGCGGCTTGCTGGTCTTCACAAAGACCAACTGCATCTATTGCAGCGTCTGCCGCAAGAAATGCCCCACAGGGGCAATCGGCGTAAACCGCAACCAAAAGAAATGGGTGATCGACCGCCTGCGTTGCATCAGCTGCGGCTACTGTGTCGACGCATGCCCGAAGCATTGCCTCAGCCTTTCCACGGATCTTGGCGCCCCAACCGTGACCAAGGATCGGGAAGTCTACTGATGTCGGTGTCGCGGTAACCATACCTTTGCGAAAAAATGAACCATAAGTTTGCACGGCTCCCCAGGGTACGGACCTCTCGTTAGGGTTCTGTTTTCAACCATATGTTGGCAAAAACACGAAAAATATACCATATCTTGGCAATCGCGTGTTTTTTTCCCAAATTGGGGAAGCCGGGGGCGAGGGTTCCAACGGCCCGGCAGATTTCTTTAACACCTGAATTGTAGCGGATTAGGTCGCACGCGTTGGCGTCAGGCCACACATCATTTCGATTGCCGATTTATCTCATGCTCTGTTTGCTGGCGCGACAGACCTCCTGACATACGCGGAGCCATCTTCCAACTGCGCTTTGGGGTCTACGTGTCGCCGGGGGCCGGGGCGCCTAAAGGGGCATCGTGCTCGTCAACTACGAGGCGATGAGCTATTTGCCGAGCATTCTCGCCACAATGAAAATGACGATCGCTCCGCCGATTCCGCCACCAAAAAGAAGGTACACCATGGAATAACCGAGTGCGGCGATCGGAAGACCGACCGAAATGAGCATCAGCATGGTGGACCCCTTGTTGGCTTCGGCACCGGCTACTTGACGGTGATATTGTTGGTCACGTCCTTGACCCCGGCGACGGCGGCTGCATCCTTGGCCGCGGCGGATTTTTGATCGGCATTGTCGACCATTCCGCTGAGTTGCACTGTTCCTTGCGTCGTGGTGACGGAAATTTGCAGCGACTTTACAGCGTCGTCGGCCAGAAGCGCCGCTTTCACCTTGGATGTGATTGCCGTGTCGTCGATGTAGTTTCCGGTCGTCTCCGGAGCTGGCGCCGGTTTGCAGCCCGCAAGAAACGCTCCGGGAGTCCCGGCCAGGATGAGGAATAAGACGGTCTGGGTGAATTTGGTTTTCATATTAATTCAGGAGGGACTGGGCTGATATTGCCCAAGAGGGGACATGTTGCCACGATGATTGGGCCACAGCCATGGGGTGTAACCCTGCGTCGGAGCAATCGCATGAACGCGATTGCGCTGAGCGCCAGCAGGCCTTTGCCGAGGTCCTCCGCTACGCTGGGACCACCGGCCAAAGCGGTTTAGCCCGGGCGAACGAAGCAGAAGATGCGAAACGCCACATTCGAGCTCTTTCCTGAATGAGGCTGAAAGGGATAACCGGATTCCGCCCTTCGGACTAAAGATCAGCCCACTCAGGCGACACTGCCGTTGTGGCGTTTTCGGTCCTCCACAGCCCTCCTGTTACTTAACTTAATTTAGTCGATCCGCTGTCCAACGGACGGGGTCCACCTCAGTTACGAATTGGTAAGCATGAAATGTCCTACCCCCGAAGTGAAGCATGAGTTGTCCGGATGAGACAGTTCATGGGTGAATCGACAGTCGGCACCTGTCGGATTAGAATAGAATAGTGGGCCCTGGGGGATTCGAACCCACGACCAAGGGATTATGAGTCCCCTGCTCTAACCGCTGAGCTAAGGGCCCAAAAAGGAACCCGAAGATCGTGCTGAGGCGCCCACCGTTTCTCAACCGAATTCATCGTTCCCGGCAAACGGGAATCAGGAGCCGTCGGCTGGGGGCGTGAGCCGTGATTTTCTGCAATCCTCTCAGGCGCAGTTGAGATCGCGTGCAAGATCGGACGCAGCGCCCCGTAAAGGCAGTGAACACAATAATTCAAATGAAAAGATCCTATTCCCGTATCATCCTCCCCGGCGCGCTTCCCCTGCTTATCCTCCTCGGCGGATGCATCGCCGTCGGCGCCCGCCCACAGGCCCATGTGAACCCAACGCTGGGACAGCAGTTGGTCGACCTGCAAAGGGCGAGAAACACGGGCGCACTGTCAGAGCCCGAATATGAGAGCATGCGCGCAAGGCTGCTGAACCCTCCGCCTCCGGTAATTTTGCGATAACGCTCCAGTTGTTCTTAAATCAAGTTTTGAGCTGGCGCCTCCGCGGGCTCTTGTGAACCGTGGACCGATGCTCTCCCTGTTCCGATTGCGGCCGCTGAAGGCACTTTTGCCCTGCATGCTCGCCGGAGTTTTCGGCCTGCGGCTGGCCGGGCAGGTGACCGAGACGCCACAGACGGTCGCCCCGGGAAACCTTCTCCTGCGCGTCAATGCGATCTCACTGGGATTGAACCCGGACAGCCCGGCGCCCAACGAGCATCGGGCGCTCGGGGTAGCCTGGCCGACCGTTTCCACCGGAATAACGCAAAGTCTCGATTTCGAGCCGAGCGCGCGAAGCTGGGTGCAGACTTTGCGGTTCCAGTGGAAGCTTTGAAGGATCCGAGCGCCACCATGGCCACGATTGACGCATTTCACATGGTCAGCGCGTTTCTCGCGGCTTTTGTCGCCGGGGCCATAAACTCAGTGGCGGGCGGGGGGACCATGATCACATTCCCGGTCCTCATTGCCCTGGGCCTTCCGCCGATCATCGCAAACGCGACCAACACGGTCGGAATCTGGCCGGGTTCGGCGGGAAGCATCTGGGGGTTTCGCCGGGAATTTGCACGGATTCCCACCGTAATGCGCTGGCTGCTGATTCCCGCGTGCGTTGGGGGCGCCGTCGGCGCGATGCTTCTGCGCCTGACTCCCCCTGTGGTATTCGACCGCCTGGTTCCATGGCTCATCCTTTTTGCGACCGTGCTGTTCATTCTCCAGACTCCCATTCAGAGGAAGCTGAAGTCGGCCGAGGCCGCGCAAAAGGCGGGCTCACGATGGATGGCCCTTGCGATCTGCGCCCAAGTCGCGGTTGCCGTCTACGGCGGCTACTTTGGCGCCGGCATGAGCATCATGATGCTTTCGATTCTGGGCGTACTCGGCATGACGGACATTCTGGAAATGAGCGCGATGACAAGCCTGCTCGCGCTTTGCATCAACGGGGTCGCGGGCCTGCTTTTCGCCCAGGCCGGCCTTATATTCTGGCCTTACGCCCTCGCGATGGCGGTCGGCGCCGTCTGCGGCGGCTACGGCGCCGCGGGCGTTGCGCGCAGGATCGGCCGGACCGCGGTCCGTCGATTCGTGATATTCATCGGCCTATCCATCGCCATCGCGATGTTCATCCGCCTCGCCCGCCGCGGATAAGACCTGTGTTCCCCCCCCCGGGGGGGGCGGCGGCCCAATGCTGTCCCAATAGATCGTTCGACTAATGCCGTAAGCTATTGTTTCTTGGGATGAAGCGTCGTCGCGAGGCTGCTCACGATTTGCACATCGGAAGGACTTCCGGCGGGATACGGGGGCATGAACGCGGGGAAAACGATCTTTTCGCAAGTGGTAGAACGTGTGCCGCATTGGGAGTTTCGGCGGCTTGCGGCCGTACACGACCATGCCGATGGACGTCGTCAGTTTTCCTCCTGGGATCACTTCCTTGCGTTGGCGTTTGCGCAGATGACGTTTCGCGAGAGCCTCCGGGATATAGAGGCGTGCCTGAGTATACAGAACAGTCTGGCGTACCATCTTGGATTCCGAGCGCGGGTCACCCGCAGCACACTGGCCCGGGCAAACGAGGAACGCCATTGGCGTCTGTTCGCAGCCCTCACGCACAGACTGATCGACCGAGCGCGTCGCCTTTATCAAGACGAACCGAACGTTCTCGACCTCGACGCTCCGATCTACGCGGTGGACTCCTCTCTGATCGATTTGAGTTTGGCGCTGTGTCCCTGGGCAAACTGGACCGGAAGCGACGCGGCCGTGAAGCTGCACGCCTCCCTCGATCTGCGCGGCCCGCTTCCGGCGTTCGTAGCGGTAACTCCCTCCGACTACGCGGACATGGTATGGCTCGACGAACTCCCGATCGAGCCAGGCAGTTATTATGTCATGGACCGCGGATACATCGATTTCCGAAGACTCCGCCGGATCTCCGAAGCTGGAGCATTCTTCGTCATCCGCGACCGACCAGACGTAAAATATTATGTGACGGCATCGCGCCCCGTCGATCGCACGACGAGTCTGCGGTCCGACCAATCGATCCGTCTCAACGGTTGGGATGCACCACGCCATTGGCCCGATCTGCTCCGCCGCGTCAGCATATTCGATATAGAGCATTCTCGTCGCCTCGCGTTTTGGACCAACCAATGGACGCTTCCGGCGGCGACCATCGCCGAGCTGTACAGACAGCGGTGGCAAATCGAACTGTTCTTCAGATGGGTGAAACACGGCCTGCGAATCCGCAATTTCTACGGCACTTCTCCAAACGCTGTGCGGGTTCAGCTCTGGTCGGCCATCAGCACGTACCTGGCAATAGCCATTACCCGCAAACAACTCGGAATTAGGACCAACCTGACCACCTTCGTCCAAGTTCTCTCTGTCCACGCACTTTCGAAGGTCCCCATTCAAGAACTGTTTGCGAAAGTTGATACAAGTCAGGTCCACTTCGATACAGACAATCAGCTCACATTCAAAGAGTTATGATGGGACAGCATTG